>Ga0163144_10002534_pt1 | contig 42067 bp, 43 predicted proteins | sample OliLak19BULKMAT1_FD_123175 | JGI IMG/M metagenome (GOLD analysis project Ga0163144, IMG submission 123175) | Freshwater microbial mat bacterial communities from Lake Vanda, McMurdo Dry Valleys, Antarctica - Oligotrophic Lake LV.19.BULKMAT1 | ecosystem: Environmental > Aquatic > Freshwater >...
ATATACGGACGATGTTGCTCATGAAACGTGAAGAACCGTTTATTCAAATCAATACATTCTTCTTTCAACACATCAGGAACCGTCTCTACTCCTGCTGCTTTTAATTTCTCAATGCCTTTACCATCAACTTCTGCAAATGGATCCCTGCATCCGATTACTACTTTGGGTATTTGATGTTGAATGATGAGATCACTGCACGGTGGCGTTTTTCCAAAATGTGCACAAGGCTCCAATGAAACATATAAAGTTGAAAGAGGAACCAGATATTTATCTTCTTCCTGCACAGCATGTAAACAATTCACTTCTGCATGTGCTTCGCCATATTGCTGGTGCCAGCCTTCGCCAATGATCCTGTCTTCATAAACAAGCACAGCCCCAACCATAGGATTGGGAGCCACTGAACCAGCTCCTTTTCGGGCAAGCTCTATACAGCGATGCATATATCGTTCGTTCATTGTCATCAAGGCAGCAAAAATAGCTGTTTCGGAAGAAGCAATATTTTTGAATTACAGGTGGCTTTTGAATTACCCCTGGCTTTGAATTACCGCTGGCTTTAGCCAGCGGACTTTCAAGTTCCGGGGGGCTAAAGCCCAATCAAAATCTTACTCTCTCTTTATCCACAGGTTGAAACCTGTGGCAATTTAATAACACATCACTTTAAAAAATACAATCTGCATGAACCTGCAAACATTCTGTTTATTCCTGTTAATTTTATTGTATGACAATGAAGGAAGCAGGGAAAAATATTACAGATGCCTTGGTAACCATTTATGATATGCATGAAGCAAATACAATTGCTGATTTAGTAATTGAGCATTTAACAGGAATAAGCAGAAATGAAAAAACGATGCATTCAGACAAACTATTTTTGGCAGATGATCAAAAATTAAACCAGATGCTTGTTGAGTTACTTAAGCATCGCCCCGTTCAATACGTATTGAAAGAAGCATGGTTCTATGGATTAAAGTTGGAAGTAAATGAAAGTGTTTTGATTCCAAGACCGGAAACAGAGGAACTGGTTGATTGGGTGGTGAAAGAGGTAGGAGGTAAGAAGTACGAAGTAAGAAGTACGCCCCGTTTGACCTTGCCTACCGGCAGGCAGGCGTCCTCGTCTGACGGATTAAAGAATACGGGTGAGCCACCCCAAATTCAACGGGTGACTCACCCTGTCATTCTCGACATTGGCACCGGCAGCGGATGTATTCCAATTTCATTAAAAAAAAATTTACCCGATGCAGAGATTTTAGCGATTGATGTTTGCAGTGAAGCATTGCATACAGCTACAACTAATGCAGTGAATAATGAAACCGAGATCAATTTTCAATTGCTGGATTTCTTGGATGAACGCAAATGGAACGATCTCGGCAAATTTGATATCATCGTTAGCAACCCGCCCTACATTAAAACCAGCGAAGCAAATAAAATGAGTGAACATGTGCTGGAGTATGAACCACACAAAGCATTGTTTGTGCCGGATGAAGATGCGTTATTGTTCTATCGCAAAATAGCTGACTTTGCTTTACAACATCTCAACCCCAACGGAGTTGTGTATGTGGAGATCAATCAGCAATTAGGAAAAGAAACAGTTGACTTGTTTCAGCAAAAAGGATTTACAGTTGAATTAAAAAAAGATATGAGTGGAAATGATAGAATAGTGAAGGCAAGTTTGTAGTTGATAGCTTGTAGTTATCAATTTTTTGTTGAATATTGATGTGTTGTACAAGAGTCACAGACGATAAATGTCTGGATGCCGAATAAAAACTTCGGCATGCCACGCCAATGCAGTTGATTAACTTATTGAAGCCGGAACCATAAACTACTGCACTCCCTTCTTATCCACGCTCATCACCGCCTTTACACCTAAGCGATCAGCAGCACGAAGCACTGCAGCAAAACTTTCAATGGTTGCATTACGATCGGCATTGATCACAATACTTACTTCTTCCCCACTTTTTCGTTTGGCACTGATCATTTGCGAAAGGGTTGTATCCATCATCAAAGGATCTACGGGTGTAGAACCTACATAAAAATGATTGGTTGCATCAATCGTTACCACAACCGTTTGTTTACTTCGTGTATTACTTTTTGCTTTTGGCAAAGAAGCTTTCCGCACATTGGGGTTGGCCAGTGTAGAAACGATTAAAAAAAACATGAGCAGGATAAACAGGATATCGTTCAACGCATCCGTAAACACTTCCGATGACTCACCTCTTTTTTTTCTAAGATTCATGCTTACTTGTTTAACGGGTTGGTTCCTGTAATACGTCTAAGAAATCGGCTGCAGCAGCTTCCATTTTGTTGGCTGCTTTCTCAACCTGTGTGTGCAGGATATTATGAAAGAGGTAAGCAATTAAACCAATCACCAAACCACTGATGGATGTAACCAATTTTGTATAAATACCACCTGCAATCGTACTCAATTCATATTCACCAGTTGCATTGATGTTGAAGAACAATTGCATCAAACCCACCAGCGTACCAACGAAACCAAAGATGGGTGCTATTTTAGAGATCAGGGAGAGGATGCTTACATTCCTTTCCAGTTTGTATAGTTCAAGTTGCGCCACATTTTCCATATTGCTTTCAATATATTCAATGGGTTTTCCTACACGCTGCAGTCCTTTATCAATCATGCGCCCAACAGGATTCACAGTGTTGCGTGCAAAATTCCGTGCGGCCGTTATATTACCGCTCACAATATTATCACGGATGATGTTCATAAAATTATCATCTACCTGTGTAGCTTTTTTAATGGCCATCCAACGTTCTACAAATACATACACAGTGGCCACGCTCAACAATAACAAGGGAAGCATGATCCAACCACCTGCAAACAAGAGGTCAATGACATGCATTTCTTTGGGAGCAACAGGTGGAGTTACGGCTTTATTAAGGGTATCAACTGCTGTTTGAACCTGGAGTAGGAAAAAGTTCATGTGTGTTATATGGTTTTATTATTTACTACGAACATCAAGCAAGTAGTAATCAAATGTAAATCTTGCCTTGCACTAAAACGGTTTGCTGTGCTTATTATTTTCCACAGCCAAATTTTAATACAGCTTTACAAAGTAGCAGCTTTGTTTTGTTATAGGAATGCAAAAAAGCAGAATGCTGAATGCCAAATGCACAATACCGAATAACGAATGCCGGGTAACTCAAAACTTTGCTTCGTGGCTTCTGCATTCATCATTCCCTCTCTTTACCTCTTCCTTTGCCTCTTTGCCTTGTTGCCTCTTGCTTACTCCTGGCCTTGTTGATTCTCCTACTTTCCCTCCTTTTTGTCAATTGACCTCCTTAGGTTACCTTCGCAGCCGATTATTGAGTAATTTTCAAATCTTCAAATTTTCAAATTATAGAAAATGGCATACGATGTAATTGTTCTTGGTAGTGGTCCCGGTGGTTATCCAGCGGCTATCCGTGCATCACAACTTGGTTTAAAAGTAGCAATTGTTGAAAAGGAAAGTCTTGGTGGTGTTTGTTTAAACTGGGGTTGTATCCCAACCAAAGCCCTACTGAAAAGTGCACAGGTATATGATTATATGAAACACAGTGCCGATTATGGCATCAGCGCTACTGATGTGAAACATGATTTCGGTGCTGTTATAAAACGCAGTCGTGGTGTAGCTGATAAAATGAGCAAGGGTGTTACTTTTTTGATGAAGAAGAACAAGATTGATGTGATCATGGGTTATGGAAAAATTGCCGGCAAAGGCAAACTGGAAGTAACTGCTGCTGATGGAAAAAAACAAACAGTTGAAGCAAAATATATTGTGATTGCAACGGGTGGCCGTAGCCGTGAGCTACCCTCCATGCCACAGGATGGTAAAAAGATCATTGGTTATCGTGAAGCTATGGTATTACCAACCCAACCAACATCAATGATTGTTGTAGGCAGCGGTGCTATTGGTAGCGAGTTCGCTGATTTCTACAACAGCATGGGAACAAAGGTCACCATTGTTGAATTTATGCCAAGAGTTGTTCCCGTTGAAGATGAGGACATCTCCAAAGAACTGGAAAAGCAATTCAAGAAAAAAGGAATTACTGTTATGACCAGCGCTGAAGTAACCAGTGTTGATACAAGTGGCGCAGGTGTAAAAGCCAAAGTAAAAACAGCAACCGGCGAAATTACACTCGAAGCTGACATTTTATTAAGTGCTGCAGGTGTTGTAGCTAATATTGAAAAAATTGGCTTGGAAGAAAATGGTATTAAAACAGAAAAAGGAAAAGTGGTTGTTGATAAATACGGACAAACAAATGTACCCGGCATTTATGCCATTGGTGATGTTGCACCCGGACAGGCTTTAGCACACGTTGCAAGTAAAGAAGGCATTAATACCGCCGAGCATATTGCTTACATGGAAAAGAAATATAACCATGCTCCCGAAGCAATGGATTATAACAATATTCCCGGTTGTACTTATTGCACACCTGAAATTGCAAGTGTTGGTTATACAGAGAAAGCTGCAAAAGATGCAGGCTTTGAAGTGAAGGTGGGCAAGTTTCCGTTTATGGCCAGTGGTAAAGCAAGTGCATCAGGCCATACCGATGGTTTTGTAAAAGTTATTTTTGATGCGAAGTATGGTGAGTTCCTTGGAGCACACATGATTGGTGCAGGTGTAACAGAGTTGATTGCAGAAGTAGTGGTTGCACGTAAGTTAGAAACCACCTATCATGAAATCCTTAATGGCGTACATCCCCACCCAACTATGAGTGAAGCCTTGAAAGAAGCTACCGCTGCTGCTTATGGTGAAGCAATTGATATTTAAACAACCTCAACAGGTTTATATATTTCCCAAACCATCAATGTAAAGGATCATCGGAAACGGTGGTCCTTTTTTGTATCAGTTCGGTAGTAAAAATAAACAATAATATGAAAGAGGCGGCACTAAAACAGTACCGCCTCTTTATAAAATAAACGTTCAAAAAAAACTAATCCATCTTCACAAGTTTTAATTGTCGTACTACATTACCTTGTCTTATTTCAGCAAAATAAATACCTGCCTTGAGTGTACTGCCTACCCTCATTATTTGTGAGCCGGAAATATTATTTGTTGCATCTACTACTCTGCCGGTCATATCAAACAATCTTACAGTAACCAATTCAAAACTGTTGTTACCAGGTTGAATACGAAGTGTAAAATTATTCCTTGCAGGATTGCTGAGAACCACCACTGAAAGATTACCTGCTTCAACCTCACGATCAGTTATTGTATTGGGAGGTGGCGTTGGCGACATATCATGTGGTACTAAAACTGTAGTTGTTGCTATTCCTGTATTACCATACTGATCGGTACATCTGATGGTGATCGTATAAACTCTTCCATCACCTGTTCCTGAGCGTTCTGCTCTTAATTTAACCAGGTGATTGTTCACAACGATCCAGTCAGGAGTTGTATGACCATCACCCAATCCATCAACGGGTTCATCGCTTGAAACACTTAATGCACAAGTGATGGGGCCCGGGCAATTATCAGTGCTGCTGTAACTAACCGTTACATCTTTCATTTTATGATTCGGAGGCCAGAGCATAGCAGGGCTCACACTTACATTACTGATAACAGGCGCTTCTGTATCATTAATCCTTACAGTAAATGAGCAGGTAGCAAATCCTCCTCCATTGATTGCACTCACATTTACAGTAGTGGTTCCTACAGGGAATACATGTGGAGATGTAATGGTTGTGTTTCCAATTTTATACGTTACAACCGGTGCCGGTGTACCCGTTACACCTGCTGCAAATGAAACCGATCTTGAACATAAGCCGGGATCATTCGATGCAACAATATTAGCCGGACAGGTAAGTACTGGTGCAATAAAAGGTGCATTAAAGAAAATCTGTGCTCTGATTTCACCACCGGGTAAACCAGTTGTATGAATATTGGAATATATTAAACCTGCCAGCAGGTTTGTTTCCTGCGCATTGGTAAAAACATCCTGCTTTACATAGCTACCTGATGTAACCCCTGTTGGAAATCCTGCATGACCAAGAGTAACTCCTGCATTTACACCAGGCGTTGCAGGTGCATGGAAATGACCTGCAACTGTATTGGTTGACAACCCGCTGAATTGAATGTTATAAAAAATAGTATTTGTTATACTATTGTATGCTCCAACAATGGTTCCTGTTCCGATAGAACCGTTTGGGGGCACTTCCTGTGAACCACTGTATGTTCTGTTGAATGAGTAAACCAAAGCTGATGCAGTACCCAGAATAATCTGTGCTCTTATTTCACCACCAGGAAATACAGTTGTATGTATATTCGAATACACTAACCCCGCCATAAGGTTTGTTTCCTGTGCAGCCGTTAATACATCCATTTTTGTATAGGTGCCTCCTGTTACACCTGTTGGAAACCCTGCATGACCAAGAGTTACAGCAGCATTTACACCCGAACCTGCGGGTGCATGTAAATGTGCAGCAGTTGTATTTGCTGTTAGTCCGCTGAAAGTGATCGTATAAAAGATGGTGTTGGTTACATCATTATAAATACCAACAATAGTTCCTGTTGCGGGAGAAGCATTGGGGGGAACTTCATTTGTACCGGAATAAGTTGCACTGAAAGGAAACAGATCAGCCTTTGCAGTAAAATAAAAACAGTTGAAGATGAACAAAAACAGAAGAAAAGCAAAAACGTTTGTGTTTTGATAAAATTTTTTCATACCCGTAAATTTTGATGAATAAATATTTACGGTTTCTCATATGGACATGACAATCGTAGGAGGTTTAAAGGCAAGCAAGGTCAGTAGATAAAGTTAATTTTTTATATTCAGAATTTCATATTATTTCTTATCCCGGTTCTGTTTACAAGGAAACAATTCAAATACAGTTCGCTAAGCTCTCCCCCATCCCTTGCCGTACACAAAACAATAGCACCGTTGCAAAGATTCCATCCTGTTTCTGCCATCATATCTGTATTTTCCGTTTATAAAACCGCACAAGCGGCATCTTTTATTGAAAAACAACATAACATGAGAAAACTGTTTCTTTTTATCATGGTGGTGCTCAGCATTACCGCAACAGCACAGGAAGAAAAGGTTGATATGACGATTATCAACAAAATCATTGCGGAAGGAACCAACAATTCAAAAGTGATGGATATTGCCTTTCACTTTACAGATGTAAGTGGTCCACGTTTAACCAATTCACCGGGTTATAACCGTGCAGCTGATTATGCTGTTCAGCAATTAAAACAATGGGGTGTTGACAAAGCAGGTATGGAAGCATGGGGCGATTTTGGTAAAGGATGGCAATTAAAGAAAAGTTATATTGCTATGACGGCTCCTTACTACAGATCCATCATTGCTTATCCAAAAACATGGACACAAAGCACGAAGGGTTTACAAAAAGCTGAAGTGGTTGTGATCAATGTAAAAGATTCAACAGAGTTAGCGCAATACAAAGGAAAGTTGGCTGGCAAAATTGTGATTGTTAACCGTGTGGATGAATACAAACATACGTTTAAGCCCGATGCAAACCGTCATACTGAAGCCGACTTAAAAACAATGGCTGAATATAAACCTCAGCCTGCTCCTGCAGGAGGACGACCAAACAATCCGCAAGCCGGACGTTTTGCTGGCATGCAGCGTTTGAATACACTCATTAAACAATTAATTACTGAAGAAGGTGCAGCAGCTTATTTAACAACCAGTCCTGCTTCACATGATGGAACGGTGTTTGTGCAAGGGCCGGCCGGGTCAAGAGTTGAATTCACCAACGGCAAACCTTCTATGTTGGAAATTGCTGTAGGTTATGAAGATTTTAAAACCATCAACCGCTTGGTGATGCAAGGCACTCCTGTATCGATGGAACTTGATGTGCAATCAGAATTTACAGGTACTGATACAAAAGGATACAATGTGATTGGAGAAATAAAAGGTACTGATCCAAAGTTGAAAGATGAAGTGGTGATGCTTGGCGCACATTTAGACAGCTGGCAAGGTTCAACAGGTGCAACAGATAATGCAGCAGGCAGTGCCGTGATGATGGAAGTGATGCGTATTTTCAAAGCATTGAACCTGCAACCACGCCGCACCATTCGCATTGCACTATGGAGTGGCGAAGAGCAGGGTTTACTCGGTTCAAGAGGATGGATCAGTAACCATGTGGGTAACAGGGAAACCAAAGAAACAAAACCTGAGCAATCAAAAATCTCCGCCTATTATAATATTGATAATGGTACCGGAAAAATAAGAGGTGTTTATTTAGAAGGTAACGAAGCCGTGCAACCGATCTTTGGTAAATGGCTTGAACCATTTGGCAGCATGGGTGCATCTACCTTAACACTACGCAACACAGGTGGTACAGATCATATTTCATTCAATGAATTGGGCATTCCCGGATTCCAGTTTATACAAGATGAAATTGAATACAATACCCGTACACATCATACCACCATGGACAGCTACGATCATTTAATTGCAGATGATCTGAAACAAATGGCCATCATTGTAGCAAGCTTTGTTTACAATACAGCTCAGCGTGATGAAAAATTGCCAAGAAAAGAAATGCCGAAACCGGTGGTAAGATAATCAGCATACAAAAAATAAAAAGAGTTCCGGTGATGCCGGAACTTTTTTTTGTTCCGATCTTTAATCCTTATCAATACAAAACATACAATCAATGAGCAAACGAACGAATTATATTTCCTGGGATGAATATTTTATGGGCGTTGCACTGCTTTCTGCTAAACGCAGCAAAGATCCTGCAACACAGGTAGGCGCCTGCATTGTTAATTCAAAAAATAAAATTGTAGGTGCTGGGTACAATGGCTTACCCGCAGGTTGCGATGATGATGAATTTCCCTGGAACAAACAAGGTGAATTTCTGCAAACAAAATATCCATATGTCTGTCATGCTGAATTGAATGCTATCCTAAATAATATCGGCATGGATCTGCACGGCTGCCGCATTTATACAGCATTGTTCCCTTGTAACGAATGTGCAAAAGCAATTATTCAGTCGGGTATTACAGAAGTCATCTATCTCTCAGATAAATATGCAGGTACAGATATCTTCCTCGCTTCTAAACACATGCTTGATGCAGCCAAAGTCAGTTGCAGAAAAGTAGAAACAAACATCAGCAGCATTCAATTATCATTTAATGCAATGGAAGTATAATTATTTCCGGCCTTTAGTACAGAAACTATTTCTGTACATTTATCAAATGGAACAAGCTTATTTTATAGCCCGCCTCAAAGATATTACCATGCCGGAATTACTGGATGCAATTGCCGAAGCAAATGCAGGTAAACGGATAGATATTTACGAACACCTGGCTCCTGATTTGATAGATAAAACAACTGATACTTTATATGAATTTATTGATGCCGTGAAAGGAGTAAAAAAATAATTCCGTTTTAGTTATCCTTCATATTGCTGACTAACGGAATCCTGATGATTTTTACAAAACGTTTTTTGTAGTGTGCAGTTAAAGCCGAAATCGTTACGCCGTATGCTTTACCTGAAGTTGAATGAATAAAATTTACAACTCCATTTATTTGTTCGGTAACAATGCCCATATGACCAACTACTTCAATTGTACTGTCTGTTCCTGTAAATAAAACCAAATCACCCGGTTGTGCATCTGCATTATTAATTGTTATACCATAACTCGTAAAATCAACAGAAGAACGGGGTACTTGTATAAAAAAATGATTAAATACATGTGTGATAAACCCCGAACAATCTAGTCCATCAGCAGGATTAATCGAAGCATATTTATAAGGAGTGCCGATTAAAGTCTTTGCATAACCGAGCAATTGTTCAGGAAATATTGTTTTAGCTGAACCCGTATAAATGTTCAATGGATCATTTGTATGGATTATAGAATCCTTTTCTACTTCCATGAATTCCTCTTTACTTTCTGCAGGCTTGATCATTGTAACTGTATCAACATTTTCTTCTATCGGGGTGTCATTTGGAAAATAATCACAACTTACTGCAGTAGTAAGAAAAAGAATATATGCATTTCGTAAAAAAGTGATTCCTGCCACAAGTGAATATACATGATTCGCAGTTTAGGTCAGCATTCCTGTAAATAATGCAACAGTTTAAAATAATTGTAAAACTTCATTCACTTCTTTTGTGAAAAAAATTTTGGCAGAAAACTATGAATTGATAAAAAGACAGTTTACATTAGCTTACTATGATGACCACCCTCTTTGTTTTCTTTATCCTTGAGAGCTGAGTTGTGCTGTAACAATATCCCGCCCTTGCTTATGTTTTTTATTTTGAGTAACACATATATCAATTATAAATCAAAAACGATCATGCGTAAAACGATTATTATTCTCGGAATGGCGTTCTTTGCCGTTACATTCATCAACGCCTGTAACAACCAGGCAACAGAAACTAAGGAAACAACAGCCGCAGCACCCAGTGCTGAAGACAATTTGAAAGAAGGCGAACGCTTAGTTGCAGCTCTCGATTGTGAAATCTGTCATTCACCTAAACTTATGGGGCCAAGGGGTCCTGAAATAATTCCGGAACTTCGTTTTGGAGGCCATCAGGCAGGTACAGTGTTACCTCCCTACGATGAAAAAACGGTAAAAGCAGGATGGGCATTGTTTGCACCGGATTTCACCTCTATCATTGGCCCATGGGGACAATCCTATTCAGGCAATATCAGCAGCGATTCAACCGGTATTGGTATGTGGACAGAAGAGCAATTCAAAAAAGTTCTCCGGGAAGGAAAGTATAAAGGATTGGATAATACACGACCAATCTTACCTCCTATGCCTTGGGAAGCATATAAAAATTTAACCAATGAGGAAATAAGTAAAATATTTGCGTTTCTAAAATCAACAAAGCCTGTTAAGAATGTAGTGCCTACCGCAAAAATTAATCCCCCGCCTCCACCAGCGAAATCGTAATCTGTCTAATAAAAAAAGGTTGGCAATATTGCCAACCTTTTTTATGATGCAAATATCTACTTCATCATATCTTTTGTTGCTTCCATAATCGGATGCCTGTCCATATACTGTGCTATAAAATCTACCTTACCGGCATCGTTATAATGGGTGGCATTGTGTACCCAGAAACTAAGGCTTTTTCCATTCTTGTATTTTACATCTGTTTTATGCCATGATAACATCCATTTACCAGGTGCAGAAGTTCCGTTGGGGCTTTGGTTAGCCTTGATCGGCAACCAGATCTCTTCAGAGAATTTTAATGTTTCAATCAATTTCCACCTGCCTTTGTAATAATCAACAATTGCCTGTTTTCCTACCAGGCTATCGCCACCACTCCAGAGCATTCGGCCATTGTCATCAAAATTTGCTGTCATGGCGTCTACATCACCTTTTGAAAAGTTTTCCCAAATGGCTTTGGAACCGGCATTCAATTCATCGCCCAATAATTCAACCGGAGGTTTACTGGTACCTGTTGTAACAGTGTCCCTGTTTTCAGTAGTCACCGCATCAGTTGTTTTGTTTTCGTTGTTGCAGGCAATAAACAAAAATGCAAGCAACATGACCATGAACAATTTTTTCATGTGTTGTTGTTTTAATGTGAAATAATAAAAGGTACTTCAGTTAAACAGAGGGAAGGATGGCAAGGATTGATCCGGTGCGGAGAATAAACTAATGTAGGAACATTCCTGATACATTTCAAATGTTATATATGCTAATATACATATTTCATTCAGTGCAATAAAAAAAGGTTGGCATTTCTGCCAACCTTTTACAAAATCTTTTCAAAGCTTATACTCCTGCCTGCTTCACCATCAACGCCTGTATCTGCTTCATGGTATTTTCCATACCACTGGCACTGCCATCTAAGAAAATAATATTTCCTTTTCCATATTCAGCAAAATTTTTCACGGCTTCTGTCCACATACTGAAGAGGATAACGTTGGTATCAAGATTAGCCTGTTTCATTTGTTCTGCAGCTTCTGTCATACCCTTGGCCACTTCCTTGCGGAAGAGAGCAACACCCTGTCCACGTAAACGGGCCGCTTCACGCTCTGCTTCGGCTGCAATTTTGATAGCGTTACCTTCTGCTTCTGCACCTTTCGTTTTGGTAATGAGCAATGCCTGTCCTTCGTTTTCTGCAGCAGCTTTTAAGTTGTTACTTGCTACAACACGGCTCATACTTTCCATGATCTGCTGATCGAAAGTGATATCATTGATTTGCAGATCCTGCAGGTGATAACCCCACTCTTCTAATGAATGATCGATCTGTTCTTTAACATACTCTACAATTTCCCTGCGTGCAGTTAAGATTTCTGCCTGTCGCTTAGTAGCAACAAATGCACGGATCGACCCTTCAACTGTGCGGATCAAGGCCTGCATCAGGTCTTTATCGCTGATGAATTTAAACGCTACCCGTTTAATGGTTTCTTCATCCTGGTTTTGTACTGAATACAAGAGCATACTTTTAAAGTACACGTTTGCCTGATCAATAGTTACCGCCTGGAACTCCAGCTCCACACTTCGGTTCTGAATACTGATTTTTTTATATATCTGTTCCAGTAAGGGTATTTTAAAGCCCAAACCCGGCCGGAGAATACGCTGGTATTTTCCAAACATAGTAACCACGGCAATCAATCCCTGGTTCACGGTTACCAAACCGCTGAAGAGGATGAATACGATGAGCAAAACCCACCAATAATTAACTAGAAATTCCATATCTGTAAAATTTGTTCCAAAGTAAACGATTCCGTTTGATAAACGGGAAGAAACTATGCAACAGAAAGATTAATTTTAAAAAAATAACCACCATGACCCGCACTAAAAAAATATTCATCGGCCTGCTAGCATTTTTACCGCTGATTGCTTCAGCAGTATTCCTCATTTTTTTCTTTACTTCTTTTTTCCCTGAGATTGTAAAAATGGATCATGAGCATGGCGATGTTACACCCGAATTTTTCTTCAGCAATATGATGGGCTTTATTGCATGTGTGATAGCACTGATTTTTGTACAACTGGGGCTGATGATCTATTTCATCATTCATGCTATGAATAACAAAAGAGTAAAGAATGAAGAACGCATCATTTGGGTTTTGGTATTCATTTTTGCAAGTACCATTGGCTTTCCCATTTATTGGGGTATCCGCATCTGGCCAGAGGAAAAACCGGAAAGTAATTTTGTGAAAATGTAAACAGCAGAAATTGAAATAAATAATTGCTGTTAACCTTTTTCTATTACTTTGCGACAAATATTTCTACATGAAAATCACACTGCTTACTTTTTTTCTTTCTTTATTTTTTATTTTAGAAGGTACGGCTTTCAGTTCTGTTCCTTCAACAACAGTAGACCCAACAAAAGAAACCACGGTTGAACCTGTTGTGAAAAATGAAAAGCGCATATCTTTCAAAAGCATTCGTAAAGCCACAGAAAAAAAACTGGGAAGAAAACTAAAGCTTACTGAAAGGGTGGGTTTGTGGTATTATACGCATGTACCTCAATATAACGGTGATAGTAAAAAAGCAAACAACCAGGCGCTCATAGGATTTATTTTTGGCATTTGTTCGCTTGTGCTATTTCCACTACTTGCAATACCTGGTTTCATTATTTCAAATTCAGCACTAACAAAAGAAAAAATAACACCGGGTATTTTAGAAGGGGGTAATAAAGGTTTGGCAAAAGCCGGGTTGATTTTAAGCGTTATAGGTTTTGTTTACCTGATTCTGCTCATCGTATATATAGCAGTTGTTGTAAGTATGTGGGGATTCAGTTGGTAGCATGTTGAACCGATTTCTCTTCCCATACCTGCACTAATTGTGTAAGCATATGGGCGCTTTGTTCCATATCTTCTACAGCAATCCATTCGTGTTTACTATGAATGGCCTGCATACCTGTAAATAAATTAGCACAAGGCAAACCCATATAACTTAAACGGCTTCCATCCGTTCCACCACGGATGGGTTCTTTTACAACAGTAAGTCCGCAACGTTCATAAGCTTCTACTGCATTGGCAACAATAGCAGGATGCTGATCCAATACCTGCTTCATATTACGGTATTGTTCTTTTACAATAAACTCCATGCTGCAGTTGGGGTATTGTTTCATGATTTCCTCAACAATACTTTTCAATCTGGCTTCATGTTTTAATAACCCTTCTATTGTAAAATCCCTCACAATAAAATCAATGGTTGCTTTTTCTGCAATACCACTTACAGCAACAGGATGTACAAAGCCATCACGCTTTTCAGTTGTTTCGGGATTCCATTCTGCTTTTGGAAGAGCGGCTACTATTTCAGATGCAATCTTGATTGCATTCACTAAAATTCCTTTTGCATAACCCGGGTGAGCAATCACTCCATGTACAATGATCTTTACGCCATCTGCACTAAATGTTTCATCTTCCAGTGTGCCTAACTCACCACCATCCAGTGTATAACCAACTGTGGCACCTAATTTTTTCATATCCAATTTATCTGTTCCCTTTCCTACTTCTTCATCGGGTGTAAATAAAATCTTAATGTCGCCATGTTTTATTTCAGGATGTTGCATGATATAATTGGCCATGCTCATGATGATAGCAACACCTGCTTTATCATCTCCACCCAATAATGTATTTCCGCTTGCAGTAATAATATTCTTACCGGTATGCTTTTTGAGATAAGCATACTTGTTTGAGCTGATGATTTGTAATGGATCATCGGGCAACACAATATCCTCTCCATTATATACTTGATGCAGGATCGGCTTAACATTGGTTCCGCTGCAGTCCGGTGCCGTATCTACATGGCTGCAGAAACAAACAACAGGTGCATCCTTCGTTGTATTTGATTGAATCGTTGCATATACATAACCAAACCTATCCATGTGGGCATCGGTAATACCAATCGCCTGCAATTCATTTACCAGTAGTACAGAAAGATCTTTTTGTTTTTCTGTTGTGGGCGATGTGCCAGAGTTGGGATCACTCTGTGTATCTACCTGTACATAACGCATCAAACGATCTGCGGTTCCATAGTTGTTTTGTAACGTCATACGCTTATTTTTGAGGATGTAAAGTAACAGCGTTTCGGTACGCAACCAAAATCAACTCTATGCAATCATCTGCAACTGTTAAACAAGGCTGGCTGAGGGTCGTTTTATTTCTCATTGGTTATTTGCTGCTCATTTTTTTCAGCAACAACCTGTTGAATGTAATGACAGTAGCGTTATTCAAAAATACCAATTCAATCAATTTACTTTATACAGGCATTTGCATCAATTTCTTCATCAGTATGGTTCTTGTATTCTTTTTCAGAAAAACAATTGACAGGAAAAGCTTCAAAAGCCTGGGTCTTGCATGGAGTGGATTTAGCAAAGAAAGAGTGGGTGGTTTTTTTACGGGCATCTTGTTAACAACAGTTATTGCAACCGTGTTATGGCTGATGCAATTGTTGCAATGGTTCATTACAGATGTAAATGCAGAAGGTTTGCTGCTTGTTTTTGCTTTGCTGATTCTTGTTGCCTTTTTTGAAGAGCTGGTTTTTCGTGGATACATCTTAAGCAATTTGATGGATTCTTTACCAAAAGAAGCAGCACTGTTTGTATCTGCCATTTTGTTTGCAGTATTTCATTCACTCAATCCTGATTTTAATTTAATTGCCTTCATCAATATTTTTATTGCAGGGCTTTTACTTGGCATTAATTATATCTATACAAAAAATATATGGTTTGCTGTTTTCTTTCACTTCAGCTGGAATTTTTTCCAGGGGCCTGTATTGGGTTTCCAGGTAAGTGGTATTGAACTACCCACTTTGTTACAACAAAACAGCAAGGGTTCTGTTTTATTAACAGGCGGTAAGTTTGGTTTAGAAGCATCATGGCTCGTAACAATTGCCATGAGCATTACAGTCATGATTCTTTATTTTATTTTTCAAAAAAAGTACAACACCCCCGCTGTTGATTAATTATTTGCAATATTCTTGTTATTGCTAAACAGAAACCCTACTTTTCTGTTTCAACAAAACCAACTACACATGAAGAAGATTCTCATTGGCGGCCTTGTAGGCGGCATTTTACTTTTTGCATGGCAAACAATTTCCTGGACAGTTGCTAATCTTCATGAAAAAGGACAACAGTACACAACCAAGCAGGACAGCATCATGAGTTATCTCAATAACAGTGGACTTGCCGAAGGTTCATATATGTTACCCAGTTATGCGCCCGGCACAACCATGGAAGAAATGGAAAAGCAAAGGGCCTCAGCAGCAGGAAAACCATGGGCAAAACTTACTTACTACAAATCGATGGATGCTGATAGGGTGATGAATATGGTAAGAGGGTTGCTGGCTAATATCATGATCGTTTGTTTGGTTTGCTGGCTCTTTGCAAAAATGGGCGCAGGCAGCTTCGGTACTTATTTAATTGCCAGTATTGCCATTGGTATTATAAGTTTTACAAACGGTGCATATACGGGACATATCTGGTATCCGCTTTTTGACATCAACGCACATTTGATTGACGCCCTGGCTTCATGGGGATTGGTGGGTATTTGGTTGGGATGGTGGATGAGTAGGAAATAGTTTTGAGTTCTGGGTTCTGAGTTTTTAGTTTTGAGTTTGGCCCGTTTACATTCGAACAGTTAAATACTTGTTGTGGCTGCTATTAAACACTTTGAAGAGATCAAAGCCTGGCAAAAGGCTAGGATTCTTTGCGAAGAAATTTTTGAGATTATAAGCACTAGTGATCTTTCCAAAGACTATAAACTAAAACATCAAATCAATAGTTCAAGTGGTTCAGCTATGGATAATATTGCAGAAGGGTTTGGACGTGGTGGGAACCTTGAATTTATTCAATTTCTTGAAATAGCCCATGCTTCTGCATGCGAATGTCAAAGCCAGTTATACAGAGTTAAAGACAGAAACTACATCAACGAAGAAAAATTCAAAGCACTTTATGATCTTACTGAAGAAGTAAAAAAAATGATCCTTTCATTTATTTATTATTTATCAGGATCGACCATAAAGGGGCCCAAATATCAACTGAGAGAAAATAACAAAAAAGCCGAAGGATGATTTCCTGCTGAATATCATCTTTCGGCTTATACTCAAAACGAATAACTAAAAACCTGCATTCAAGAATTACGGCATTATGATCAATCCTTTTGAATCGATCTCTAACATTTCAATATCAAACACCAGTTCTTTACCTGCCAGCATATGATTCGCATCCAATATCACTACCTCCTCTCCCACTTCAACGATGGTAACAGGAAATTGTTGGCCAGCACTGTTATTCATCATCAATTGCATGCCGGCTTCCGGTGCCATATCTTCAGGAAAGTTAGAGCGTGGAAAATCCATCACCATTTGTTCATTCCGTTCGCCATAAGCTTCATGTGCAGGTATATTAATTGTTTTTTTATCACCAATTGTCATCCCAACAACTGCATCATCAAAGCCTTTGATCATCATACCGGCGCCTACTTCAAACTCAAGAGGGTCACGGCCAGCACTTGAATCAAACTGTTCACCACTTGTTAATTTACCGGTGTAATGCACACGTACGGTATCACCTTTTTTTGCCTGTTGCATATTATGTAAAATTTTCCTGCAAATTTACCAGAATTACATACTTGGTTGTTAACTTTATTTTACCATTACATTTGTGCAACTTTGAATCACAATCACTGAAGAATGAAACAGGTATTCCTCTTTATAGCCATTGTCTTTACTCTTTTTACCCATGCCCAGGTAAAACATGGCCGCAGTGGATATAACAGGGGATCTATTAAAGAAACGGGTTTCCAAACGGGGGCCGAAAACATGAGGCAATACCTGCACTTGTTAAAAGGGAAAACGGTTGCTGTTTTTGCTAATCAAACATCAATAGTTGGCGAAAAAACACATTTGGTTGATACGCTGAGAAAACTAGGCATCAATATTAAATTAATCTTTGCACCAGAACACGGCTTTCGTGGTACTGCTGATGCCGGTGAACAGGTAGGCAATTATACGGATGCAAAAACAGGTATTCCTGTTATATCACTTTACGGAACCAAACGCAAACCTTCCAAAGAAGATTTGGCAGGAATTGATATTATGTTGTTTGATATACAGGATGTAGGTGTTCGTTTTTATACATTCATCTCATCGCTTGAATATTATATGGTAGCAGCCATGGAACAAGGCAAGTACCTGATGATTCTTGATCGCCCCAATCCTAATGGACATTATGTTGATGGCCCGGTGCTGGAACCTCCTTACAAATCATTTATAGGAATGCAACCGGTGCCCATTGTTTATGGAATGACGATTGGTGAATATGCACAGATGATCTATGAAGAAGAATGGCTCGATAAAAATTTATACGATTTGGCGGGGCGTCATGGCAAATTTGAAATGATGATCATTCCCTGTCAGAAATATACACATACCACATTGTATGAGCTGCCTGTAAAACCATCACCAAATTTGCCCAACAATCAATCTATCTGGTTATATCCTTCTACTTGTTTTTTTGAAGGAACCGTATTAAGCGAAGGAAGAGGAACCAATAAACAGTTCCAGATCTTTGGTCACCCCAGTTTACCAAAAACATTAACAACCTTTACACCCCGCAGTATGGAAGGGGCTAAAACACCCAAGCTGCAAGATCAGTTATGTTACGGTTGGGATTTGAGTGGAACAACAGAAAATGTATTGTATGTTGTAAACGATAAAGTACAGTTGAAATGGTTAATAGAAGCCTATCAACTCTTTCCTGATAAAAATGCTTTTTTTCTTCCTGCTAAAAGTGAAAAACCTGTGGATTTTTTCTTTAACAAACTGGCAGGCAACAGTACTTTAATGCAGCAGTTAAAAGATGGGAAAACAGAAAAGGAAATTAGAGCCAGTTGGCAACCTGCCTTGCAAGAATTTAAAGAAATAAGAAAGCGTTATTTGTTGTACAAAGATTTTGAATAAAAGCCAGGCAGTTATTTTAATGATGATAGGCTCTCAATTTTTATGATTGTAAATTCAGATGGTTTTCTTTCTGCAATACCTGCCAGCAAAATCTTTTTCCCGGCAGCAATATCCTGCCCCGTCATTGTTTGTAAACCCATTTGCAAAAAATAAGCCTGCTCTGGTTTTACTCCTATTAATTTGCCATTTTTATAATAAGAATAAAGAAATGCATCTGCCTCAGCTCTTATTTTTTCCCAGATTGCTTCATCATTAGCATCTCTTTTGTATTTGTTGAGAATTGTCTGCAGTCCATTTTTTATTTGTTCTGAAATTGAACCATTGATAAGTTTTGCCTGCTTAAATACTTTTCCACTGTCTTTTTGTAGGGTTTCATACTTTACCTGACCCGACGCTGTGCTAACAAGTATGGAAAAGAAAAAGAAATATACAAATCTGCTCATGTTGATCATTCAATTATTCAGTAAATCAATTTTCGACCTTAATGATTTTATAATAGAAGGCCAGTTTCACCAATTCGGCTGTATTCTTTGCTGAAAGTTTTGCAAGCAAATTCTTTCTGTGTGTATCAACAGTAGTTGCACTGATAAACAATTTTGCAGCCATTTCATTATTGGTTAAACCGGTTGCAATCAATTCTAATACTTCTTTTTCACGGCTGGTGATAAGAGGCACTTCGTCTTCTTTGCTTTTGCGTAATACTTTCGCCGCTTCATCACTCAAATACATCTTGCCTTGAATTACGGTTTCTATTCCTTCCATCAGTTCATCTTCCGTTGCATTTTTAAGCACATAACCGGAGGCACCGTTTGCAATCATTTTTTGAATTAAACTCAGTTGATTAAATGTACTCAGGCCAATTACAAAAATACCCGGCCATTGCTCTCTTACTTCTTTACACAAATCAATACCGCTTTTATCGGGCAGGTTAATATCCATTAAAATCACATCAGGCTGTCGCTGTTTTAAAAAAGCAAAACAGCTTTCGGCATTCATGGCATGGCCCAACCATTCAATATTCTTGCGGTTTTGCAATAATGAACGGATACCTTCAATTACCATATAATGGTCATCAACTATAAATAGTTTTGTTGCGGTCATGAATTGAATTCAATATGAACAGAAGTTCCTTTTCCCTGCTGTGAATTTACATCTAACTTCCCTTTCAAAAAGTCTACACGGTTTTTAATATTTTCCCAACCGATACCCCGTACGGCCGAACCATCCTGGCGGGCTTTTACTTTATTCAATATCGCTGTATCAAAACCTTTTCCATCATCTTCTACCGTTACTGATAACAGCCCGTTGGTTCTGCTCACTTGTACAATTGCTTTTGATGCGGCTGCATGCTTCATTGTATTGTTTAAAAGTTCCTGCACAATACGGTAAATGGTGATGGCTGTAGTTTGTTTAATTACTGCATCATCCAAACCAATAGAACGGTAGGCAACATTTAAAATACCGCTTTGTGTTACATCATTACAAAAATCTTTCAAGGCGGTATCTAACCCGTATTTCACTAATGTTTCGGGCATCATGTTATGTGCCACACGTCGCATTTCTTGTATGGAACTGTCCAGCATATCCATGCTACGTTCAAAAGCCTGCGCATTGTCAGGCGTCATAATGAGGTTTCCTTTCATAGTATTTAATGAGTATTTAATTCCACTTAGCATACCACCTAAACCATCATGCAAATCTTTTGCAAGCCGGGTTCGCTCCTGTTCTTCACCTTTGAGTACGGCTTCTGTGGCGGTTAATTGTTTTTCTGTTTCCAGTTCATTGATTAGCTGCTGCTGGATTTTCTTTTTTTGCTGATAGGTTCTGTAGGAAAGCAGCGAGATGATTAAAATTGTAAGAGCACTACCTATGAGAATATAATTAAGCGTATTCTTTCTTTCAATTTCTGCCATCTGCAATTTTATCTGGTTATCTTTTTTAGCCGTTTCATATTTTTTTTCGAGATTGCCTGATTGTTCTGACAAAATTTCTTTAATCATCTTTTCCAAAATATCGTTGCTTTCAGAATCAAACGTATATCCATTTTTAACATCGCCAGCAGCATAATAGATACATGAAAGCAAGCGCCGGATAAAGGCTTCTTCTCTCCGGTAGGAGAATTTTTTATCTATAACCAATGCCTGTTCAGCTACTTCTTTTGCTTTAGCATAATTTTTCTCCTGTAGGTAGCAAAGGGCCAATCCACGCAGGCTAACAGCCTCACCATCTGCAGATCCGATTTTTCGGAATATCGCCAAGCTGGTTTCAATATATTTTTTGGTTTCAGGAATATCATATTTTTCCAGGGCAATATTGCCGAGGTTCTGAAAAATAGTGGCTTCTGCTATGGTATTTTTTAATGCCCGGCTGATAGGTAAGGCTTCTTTCAATAAACGGGTTGCTTTGTCATACTCTTTAATACTTGTATAATTCACGCTCAGATTGATAATTGCATTTAGCAGCGTTAAATCATTTTTTATTTTGCGTGAAAGCTTCACCGCTTCTTCACCATATTTGATTCCTTTATCATATTCTGTGCGGTAATAGTATAAACCCTGCAAGGCATCGTTAACTTTTGCTAGTATGGACAGTCCACCTTTTATTTCCAGAATAACACGTCCTTCCAGGCAATAGGCAAGGGCTTTTTCAAATTCTGATTTATCCCGATAAAGAATTCCGAGATTGAACAAAGCAATTCCGATTTGCAACGAATCTTTTGTTTTGCGGGCAAGAGAAAGCGACTTTTCGATGTAATAAAAAGCGGAGTCAGTATTTCCTTCTGTTTGAAAAGTGGTTTTATACCCTGCAAAGGTTTTGAGTAATCCCGGATAAAACCCCAGTTGGTTTCCTAGTTTTTCAGCCTGGCGGTAATAAAACCGGGCTTTCGTTGGTTCATTAATTTCATATACTTCCCCAATTTTAATTAGCAAAAGTACTTTGTTGCTGTCTTCCTTTGCCCCGGTCATTTTTTTTAATAAACTGTCGGCTGCATCCTGTGAATAACCGCAATGCCAGCATCCGACGGCCAGTAAAAAGGAAAAAAAAGATTTTATTATTTGCATACAGGAAAATACTGATTGTATAGCATATAACAAATAAAGGAAATAGTAAACCTAAAACTCTCCTCTTTTTCCATGATTTTTTTGTAATGATAAAAAATCCTGTTTTTAGGGGATAGGATTTATAGGCCGTTAATTACATTTTTACATTATCAATAAAAATAAAAAACAAACACAACATGAAAAAGTTACTCTTTACAATACCCGCATTTTTTTTAGCACTTGCTGTAAATGCACAGCAAACGGAAGACGATATATATGTTGGCAGAAGTAAAACGTTTGGCAATTATAAAGGAACGGATATCGGCTATTCTAAACCAATGAAAGGCCAAACCATCATTAGCGGCACCGTAATAAATGTGAGTTGGTGCGAAGAGGACTGCCTGACGATATTGGTAAAAAAAGCAGATGGAACTACCCTAACAGTTGGAACAAAAGACAACGGCTTTAGGGTGCCCAAAGGAATCGTAGGCAAAAAAATAATCGTTGAAGGCATTGAACCCTCTAAACGCATCATTGATAAAAAGTCGGTAAAACAAACTTATCAAACAGACATTCAGTTTGCAGCATCAGGAATAAGGCTTCTTAATTAAACCGAATAAAATTTCTATTTCAAAAAACATTGGTTCGGAAAGTAGGATTACAAATAAAACAGGGATAAAAAAGTTGCGGCTTATATCTAAATAAAGGATGATGACAAAATACATGCTATTGCTTTTCATAGAAATAATTATATATCGGTGGTTTTGCACAGTCCGGCAGTTTAGATTTATTCATTTAACAGGAACCTGAGTTTTTTACTAAAAGCAAATTGCCATCCAGGTTGCAGTTTTCAATGAAGAATAACAATACCAGTTTTTGTACCCTCACCTTATATAAAAGTTAGCCTGCCATAGCGGATATAATGAAGGGCATATCTAGCCGGTGGAATAAACAGGTAGTAAAACAATTAACCAAAGCCAATAAAAAACCACTTAAAATAATGACCGAACAACTATGGGATAGATGGGCATCTACCCTAGCGATTGGTAATTTTTATGAACAAAAAAAAATGCGTGGTAATGTTATATTCATTTAAAAAGATAAAATAGCTGCCTTCGCAGTAGTTGCTTTAAGCGATAAAAATTTTAAAGAACCGGTAGAAACATTTTCAAAAAACCTACACCTAAACAATTAAACATGAAAAAAAACTTATTCTCTTTGTTGTGCGTCCTGCTGATTGCAGGCTTTGCTTATGCGCAACCAAAACCTAAAGCAAAACCAGTGGCAAAGCAACCGCGGTATGAATTGGAAAAGATATTAATCGGCATCGGGCTGCCTTACAAAATAGTAAGCGATAGTCTTGCAGTGGTACCTTACGAGGGTGAGAACATCAAATCTTTTCAGGTAGTCATCCAGCAAATAAGCGACCTGTACATTGTGCTTAGTAACCTTACAGAAGCAATGCCGGGAAAAATTAGTGAAAGCAACTACAAATACCTGTTGCATCAAAACAATAATTTTGATATAGTAAAAATTGGCATAAGTGATGTAGACAATACAGTTGCCGTGAGGGCCGATTTATATAAGACCGGCACCAACACCGCCTTGCTAAAAAGGGTAATTGCGCAGGTAGCTACCGTTACCGATATTATTGGAAGAGATTTAAATAAATAATAATCTTAACGCTGTTTTATTGGCTGTTAACTTGGATAATACTACTAAGGCAGCGCATGCCTGATAAAAAAATTGAGCGGTTGACTTTATTTATCCATAAAATAATATGAAAAAAATATTTTCCTTGTTGCTGCTTTGTTTTGCTACTGCTCATTTGCAAGCCCAAACTACTTCCTTTGTGAATGGTATTTTTATTGCGCCACCCGGCGCAACTATTGTATTACAAAATAACAATGCAGATAACCTTTCATTGGTTGCAAAAAAAGATACCAGTACTTACAGCCGGAATGTTTTTAAATTTCCCAAACCACTTGCAGCAGGCACTAAATATACTGTTACGGTTAAAGCAGCCCCGGCTTTGATGGCCGCTAAAATAACCAATGGGCAAGGCGTGCTGCCAATAACCGGAAATATAATTAAGGTGGAATGTGATTATAAATTTGACCTGATAAGCCGGAGTACAAACAATGCAACTTTTAGTAGTTTCTATGAAAGTGCTATGCCGGCTGTTGCTGGCGATAATGGAGAAGAAGGACGTTATGTTGCTTTTATGTCCAACGCTGCAGGCTTTTGTGGCACAACCGGAAAATACCGGCAGCTTTTTTGGCGGGATAGAAATACCGGCATAACAAAACTGATAAGTGCAGCCGAAAATGGCGAAGCAGGTAATGCTGACAGTTACGCCCCATCTATCACTCATGATGGACGTACTGTGGCTTTTGAATCGAATGCAACCAACCTTGTTGAAGGAGACAAAAATGGCGTAAAAGATATTTTTATCTGGGACAGTTTTACAGGTAAAATACAACGGGTAAGTTTAGGCCCTAATGGCATTGAAGCAAATGGCGAAAGTTTTGAGCCTTCAATTACTGCAGGAGAAATTGCATATACCTCTTCAGCCACCAACCTGGTTCCGGGAATGGAAAAATCATCAAGTGTGAATGTATTTTGGCGCAATCTGCTAACCAGCGAACAAAAACTTCTTAGCATGGATTACAAAACAAAAAAACCTGCAGGCGGATCAAGGCCTTCTATTACTGTACTCGCTGGAGACAGCACAAAAATTGCCTTTCACTCAGCTTCACCCAATTTAGTACCTGGAGATAAAAATAATTTTTGGGATATTTTTGTGTACAGTAAAAGCAGACCACTCAAACGCATTAGCCTTACTTATAATGGTGAAGAACGTAACCAGGGAAGTGAAAGCGCAAGCCGTGATGTACGTCCATCAATTTCCGGCGATGGCCGCTATGTAGCATTTACCACTACCGCTACCAATATGGTACCCGATGATAAAAATAATGCACAGGATGTATTTGTTGTAGATACCGAAACCGGCACAGTGGTACGTGCAAGTATAAACTCAATAGGAATAGAAGGCAATGGCGACAGCCCTATTGGACAGGGACAAAAAGTTGCTATCAGTTATGATGGTAAATGGACAGCTTTTAATTCAATGGCAACCAACATGGGGGTGCCGGCATACAACTTTATCATGCACAATACTGCAACTGGCGAAACACGTCCTGTTACTAACGAAAAGAGCGGCTGTTTAACAACACAACCTGTATTGTCAATGAATGCAAGTTATGTAGTGTTTGGTACCTGTCCGAAATTGGATGCCAGGTTTTCCTCATCGGGAATTTTTGCAGCCTACACAGGCCTTTCCAACACACGGTTCAGTAAACAAGCCGAATTAAGTAAAAAATAATTTTTATCATTTTTTAAAAAATATTTAATGAAAAGGTTTTTAATTGTTGCAATCTGTTTGTTGATGTTCGCTACTTCATTTTCTCAAAACAAGCCAAAAACTAAACCCAAGGAAAACCCTGCTATACAGAATGAAATGCAGAAAGAAATAGATGAATTGAAAAAGGAAATTAAACGTATAGAAGAGGAAATCAAAACTCTTGAAAAAACAGATCCAGCAGAGGCAGAGGCAATGAAAGTTGAACTGGCTTCATTAAAGAACATGCTTGGCATGTTTGATAAAAAATCCAAAGCATCGGAGCCCTCCCCAAAAAAAGAAACAATAGCTAATTCGAAGGCTAAAACAAATAACTCACCATTGGTACCTGTAGTATTAAAGCAAGCTGTAACTCTCCCTACAGCAGCACAACTAAAAGATAAACTTCTATGGTACAGGGGTAAAAAAATTAATGACAGTACGCTTATTACCAAAATGGGTATGGTTGTTCAACAAAGTAAATCGAGAAATATAGTTGTACTACAACCGCAAAAAAAGAAAGACCCTTTTGATAAAATGGTTGATGAAATAACAAAAAATAATCAACGTAAAGAGGAACTGGTTGATCGCTTTGACAAAATGAAAAATGGTTTTTTGTACTATCCTGAATTGAAAAGAGGACTCGAATTGTATGATGAAATTGCCAAAAGTTTTTCTGTAGTGGTTAATAATACTATTGATTTGCCCCAATTTCCATCAACAAAAAACAGTTCTGGAAATAATCAGAACGTCATTAATGGGCATGGGCCATTTGCAATAAATGATTTTGAAAATAGTTTTTATGAACAGGATACGCTTGAGCAACACACTAAAGAACTGAAACAGCAATTGGAAAAAGCAAAAAGAATGTTTAACGAATTACCATCAGTTAGTGATTTCCCCGCCCCTCCAGTTCAAGAATTAGGCATGTGTATGAGGTGTGATAAAAACCAACAAAAAAACAAAGAACTACAAGATAGCATTTGGCTTACAAAATATTATGGGAAAGAACAAGAGATAGTACGTATGGTTTTTGCCGTAGAAAATCAAAAGGCATTATTGGGAATAGAAATAGACATGGAGGGTATTACCGATATAGTTATTCCTATTTTTAAAAGAGTAACCGAGAAAAACAAAATTTTGTTCAGCAGGTATGGAAAAGATTACAGGTATTCCGTAAACGTAATAAGAGTTGTACTTGGACACGAAAGACAAATTCAATTATTGGGGTATGCAGAAGAAATAGGCAACAGTTTGGATGTTATGCGGCAATGCGCAGAAATAATTAATAACTATGAAAAGTACTTTGATGAACAGGCAGCAGCAAAAAATCATGATTTTGTACTGGATATTGCTTCCCATATAGGTGCCGCAAGACAAGCAGCATTATTGGGGATAGATGAAGCAGGCACATTTTTTTACAACCTTTCTAAAAAATTTACAAATTACAATCGGTTTGCCCTCTCAATTGATCTCGATTTTATCTATGAGATAAACGATAATAATGAACTTCAATTAAAAGCAACCGGATCCATGACAACAAAAGATAAAGTATATGTCATGCTAATTCAGGATGACTGCAGCTATAAAATGAAAGTATATAATACCGATTTGGCTGATTTAAAATATGAAGACATATCAATTCCATTTATTGTTAAATCGGGGGTCAGAACATCTCGTGACGAGAATAATAAGCTTGTAAGTTATTCTTATTCGGGTCCTGAAGGTTTCCCACTACTATTCCCCGTTTTTAAAATTGACTTCTGTGGTACACAGCCAGACACGGCTTACTTTACTACTTTTTCAGGAGATCAGGGCGCAGGAAATAGTTATGGAGGAAATCTTAATAACATTAGCAAAAAATATGAAATAGATTTTCTTGGTTTTTTAAACCATATATTCCAAACTAATGATATTGACAAAAAAGAGGGCAATGTAGAAAACCTTGTAACTGAAATGATGCAAACCATTGCAGGTTTTCAAAAAACGGATGCAGCAGACTCTAAACTTGAAAAATTAAGGATTCAGTATGAAGGAAAAACCAAGATGGATAACTACACAAAGGAGATTAATAACCTGGCAACCGATAAAAAATCACTGTTATTATTTACTGCAAATAACCGGTCCACAGTACTTGTAGATAAGTATAACGATTCAAAAAGAAAACTGGGCGAAAATTCAAATCTTACCAGAGGACTAATTCATTTAAAAATTGTTCATGAGCCAGTAAAATAGTGAGCAGATTATTTTCACCTGTAAAAGGATTATTTCAATAATTAAATTTTAAAAAATGAAAAAAATATCAATTGTGTGCTCCCTGCTAATTGCATTGCAATCTTTTTCTCAAAACACTCCCGAAAAAATTTCTTTTTCGGCTGGGCGAAGTATCGTGGCTGACAGCAAAGACAATTTATTTGTTGGCCTCTACAACCAAATGGTAAAGATAACGCCGGCTGGTAATGCAACGGTTTTCACTACCGGTAAGTTTTTTGATTTTATGACGATTGATGCAGATGATAATATCTATACAATTGAGTCAAGGGGTAATATTATCAGGAAGATTACTCCCGATGGAAAAGTAAACAAAATGGCCGGCCTTGATTACAAATACAAAGTGATTGACGGGCCACTTACTACTGCCAATTTCAGGAGTCTTGATTTTATTGTCAGTGATAAGAAAGGCAATCTATATGTACTTGATGCAAATGACTCCATACCAAATGAGAAATCCCCCAATAATGTAAGCTATAAAACTTTCCTCATTCGCAAGATTAGTAAAGAAGGAATGGTATCAACTGTAAAGGATGCTGTTAGCAAAAAAAAGATATGGGTGGAAAGACCCGAAGGATTAGGTGTTGACTCTTCGGGCAACCTGTATATTAGTTATAGCGGCCAACGATGTATTAAGAAAATAGCTTTGTCACCTGCTGGCGATGGTATTATTTCAACAGTGGCAGGCATGTGTGGTAAAAGACAATTTCACCCGGTATTTACTCCCGGCGACATTAGCAAAGCAGAATTATTTACACCCGAGGATATTGTGTTTAATAAAAAAGGAGAACTGATATATGCAGACGGAAGACTTCACAGGATTATTAAAATTTCGGATAAAAAAGTAATAACCGTTGCCGGCAATAGCGAAATTCAACCTAACAATTTAAACATGGCCGGCAGGGCTCTGGAGGGATATAAGGACGGCCCTGCACTAAAAGCATTGTTCAATTTTCCGCTCGGAGTTGCTTTAACATATGATAGTAAAGGCAATCTTTTTATTGTTGACGGAGGAAATGATTGCATCCGTAAATTGTCTGCCGATGGAGTAGTAACCACATTTATAAAATAATTAATTATATGAAATATATACTATTCATCTCTGCTGCTTTTTTCTCCATTGCAGCATCAGCACAGGATTGCAGCAAAGAATTATTGCTGCAAAAACCCGGCGTTTGGAAAGCAAATCCTCAAGGCTCAACCTTAGGTGTACCTATTGCTGAACTTTTAACAGCAAAAAAAAATATAGCGGCAATACACTCAATGATAAAATCAAAATATTCGCCAATGGGTTTAGAAGCTGGTTTTTCCGGCAGCTATTATCGCCCCCAAACATCCACTATGCCGGTTTATGGATGTGGTTATAATATTATCCCAATGGGTTTTTTCTGTAAGGGGAATGTTATAAAAACTGTTGGTGAAACATCAACCTTTTTTTACATCAACGCTAACTTATTTGGCGCTGAAATTTATGACACCGCACGGGGAGATAGATTATTAGCGGAAGGCTATAATGTGATGAATGATATGCCTGTTGAAAAAGATGGCTACTGGTATTTTAAAGAAATAGATGTCAGTCTTGCTTTTGGTATTAAGGGTAAACAAAGTATGTGGCTAATTACCTACGATGGCAAACTGCCTTATGCCTATGTAACCAAAAAAGAATTTTTAGAAAAAAGGAGAAAGTCGTTATTAATGCAAATGAATATGTCAGCGGCAGGTGATAAAGACGTACTTAAGAACAATGAAATGCAGAAAGGATTTAAAGAAACAGAATACAAAAACGACCCTGCGAAATTAGAAAAGTATATGCGGATGGATTACCTGCAAAATAAAGAGCGGTACGAAAAATTTTTGGCGGATAATGAAAAAAATTTCAAGCATGCATTTGATAAAATTGATGAGCAATTGAAAATGCCTGCGGCAGAATTAAATCAGCAGGCGATTGTAAAACAAGATACAAAAGACCATTTATCTTACCTGTTTACTGATGATGATGACCCATTTGGACAAATACTTATTAAACCAAACCCTGGTTATTTCAATAAAAAAATACCAAAATCATCACCGCAATTTTTTGCGATATTCTTAGAAGGCTGCCACACCGAACCAATAGCAGCAAAGTTTATGAAGGATATAATGAAAGCTGTTGATTTTGCATCATTGAAAAATATGCTGGGCAAATAGATTAAATTTTTAAAATAATAATGATGAAAAAAATAATGCTCCTTTCTGTGCTAATTGCATTTGCAGGAAAAATATTTGCCCAAAAACAAACCTTTGACCTTATTACTTTCGCTGCTCCAAAAGGATGGACAAAAAATGTGGAAGAAACCTTAGTGAGCTATACAATTACTAATAACAAAAAAAATACATGGTGCCGTATTAATATCATAAAAAGTACGGTAAGTATAGGAACCATTGAAGCTGATTTTGAAAGCGAATGGCAGGGATTAATTGTAAAAAATTATAAACCAACCGATTCAGCGCAATCAAATGAAATAAAAGAAATGGAAGCCCGCCTGAATGACGAAGTCGGGCAGGGCTGGAAAATAAAAGCTGGAGGCGCAAAATTTATTTTTAATAACAGCGATGCCTTGGTCATGCTAACTACTATGAGTGGATACAATCGTTGTGCTAGCATTGTGGCCATTACCAACAGTGAGGATTATATAAAAAATATTGAGGCCTTTTTAGCGTCGGTTGATCTAATAAAACCTGAAATAGCTTCACCACCAACAGCCATTGCAAATGATGATGAAAATTCCATTATTGGTATATGGGGCATTACTGCCAGCGATCAAAATAGTGTAAGAGTGAATAATGGTGTTGCCGGCACCATCTTTCGCCAATATAGCTTTAACGCAAACGGCACTTATATTTTCATTATAAAAACGTTCGACCCGTTAATGGATAAAATTCTTTTAGGAATAGAAAACGGTACTTATCAAATAAGCGGCAACACTATATCGGTTCAACCAACAAAAAGTGTACTGGAGGCCTGGAGTAAAAAGAATTTTACAGATTGGGGCAAACTATTGTCCACACAAAATATAGCATTTGAAAAAACAAGCTATCAATTTACGAAACGATTTATTACTGAAATAAATGAATGGCAACTTGTGTTGCAGGCTGCAACACAAACACTGAGAGATGGGCCTTTCACTAGTTCATCCGAGGGAAATGCATGGATATATATTGTTCCTTCATCTGCCCGTCCAATAATTAAATTACCCGGAGAATAAAATTCTCTACCCAATAAATAAAGTTTGTGAAAAATATATTTAGCTTCTTATTATTCTTTTTTTCTTTAGCAAACACATTTGCACAAAATCAAACCTTTGACCTTATTACTTTCACTGCTCCAAAAGGGTGGACAAAAAATGTGGAAGAAACGTTAGTGAGCTATACAATTACTAATAACAAAAAAAATACATGGTGCCGGATTCTTATTATAAAAAGTACGATAAGTAAAGGAACTATTGAAGCTGATTTTGAAAGTGAGTGGCAGGAGTTGATTGTAAAAGATTATAAACCTACAGATAAGCCGCAGGAAAACAAAGTAACCGAAGCAGAGGGATGGAAAATAAAAGGTGGCGGTGCAAAATTTACTTTTAATAACAGCGAGGCATTGGCAATGCTTACTACCATGAGTGGTTACAATCGTTGTGCAAGCATTGTAGCTATTACCAACAGTGTGGATTATATAAAAAACATAGAGGCCTTTATAGCGTCGGTTGATTTAATAAAACCTGAAATAGCTACCCCACCAACAGAAATTGCAAATGATGATGAAAATTCCATCATTGGTACTTGGGCAATAAGTGCAAGCAACCAGTCAAACTATGCGGTACAAAACGGTATTAGTGGCTATATCAAAAGACAATACACTTTTAACACGAACGGTACCTACAGGTTCATCGTCAAAACATTTCAACATACTTCTGATAAACTTCTTTTAACAAAAGAAAGCGGCACATTTAAAATCAATGGACACAACATCACGGTTAACCCTAATAAAAGTGTGATAGAAGCATGGAGTAAAAAAGATAATGCTGATAAATGGGGTAAATTTTTATCCTCACAAAACAGGCAATTGGAAAAAGTAACCTACACATTTACCAAACATTATTTCGCCGGCATTCAGCAATGGAATCTTGTATTGCAGGCTGATAGAACAACTGAAAGAGATGGGCCATTTAGCACTAATACTTCTTTTAACAATGCCTGGTACTATGCTGGCATTTCGCCTAACAATCTTGTTATTGAATTACCCCGTGAATAAAAATCGCTTAACAGTTAAAAAATGATAATGAAAAATATATTGATCTTATTGCTCAGCTTTTGTTTCATGGCATCTTCCATTGCTCAAAAAAAAATGATCCCGATTAGTCAATCTCTTTTAACAGGCATCAATTTACCAACAGAAAGTAAACAGGATAGCCGGATGTTAAGTGTAGCCGGAGCAAAGATGCTACTGGAAATAGAAAGTAAGAAAGTTAACATTGCAATATCTGCAACTGAAGTATTAGTGTTGCCACCTGTTACTGCCGGTGGTTTTAATGCAGATTCACTGGTAAAAAATCTTACTGACCTCGGTTGGGTTATTTCAGTTGTTGAAGGAGATCAAAAATATGCCTGGTTGCAAAAAGACAGCCGCCATCTCATCATGTATTTCGCAATGAATGCAAAAGAGACAGGGCTTTATTTTGCAGAGGCTGCTTCTGCCCCTGTACAGAACACACAGGGAAATACTACAGGCACAATGCAAACAACACAAACAGAATCGAATCAAATACAACAAACAACTGACACAGTTATTCAACCTAATTTGCCTGAAGTTATTCTACAATCCATCCAGCCTGCTGCAAATTCAGGATTTGCATTCACCACCACAAACTTTGATGATGGATGGACAAGCACTGTACAGGAAGATTGGGTGGAAGTAAGCAATGCTAATAACAGAGTGTTATTACATTATCCAAAAGAAGGAACTGTTTTTCCAGCCGATCCTGAACCGCTAACAAAGGCAGCATGGAATATTTTGGTAGCTCCCCGGTATAGTGATCTTAAAGATTTTGGAACAACTACAATTAACGGCTATTCCAGACCTTACCTGGGTTTTGGTTATGCTACTGATAATGCCACCGGCAAAAAAATGTATATCGTTTTATTCCGCCACGGGCAAACGGGTTGGCTTGAGGTTATTAAAACGGATAAAAACAGCTTTATACAAGAGTATAAATTTGATCCGGAAAGCCTAAGATGGGATAGTGAAACTGACATTTTAAAACCACTTATTGATATGTTCAGTTACAATAAGTTTGCAGTTGCAGCATCAGATTTTACAGGCAAGTGGACCAGTGATTTTACCGGAATACAACAATTGTATCATGTATATACAGGGAATTATGCAGGGATGAATGTGAACCAGTCGAATGAAGAATTTGATTTTAAAGCCGGCAACAATTATAACTGGAAATTTCTGGCGGTAAATGGCATGGTGGGTACAATGAAATATAATCAGGCAAAATCTTCCGGCAATTTTAAAATACTTAATAACTGGCAGATAAAATTTTCAATGATTGAAACCAAGGGAAGAACTTACCATGCATTTTGGATATGCATTAAAGGCGCAAGAATATTAAATCTGCTGGATGCTGATTATCCGGGTTCAGGCATTTTTACCCAGTATGGAAAATCAAAATAATTAATCGCCATCAAAAAGAAAAAAGAACTGCCAGAGATTTTTATTAACAACAATAAAATAGCCGAATACCAAAAAGTAATTCCGGCTTTGTTGTTGTTTAATGCGATGTCTTTCGCACATGGACAAAGCGACGGAGAAAAAGATTTTTTTTATTACAAATATAAAAATCAGCTAAGATTAAAATCCCTTTTTTAGGGGATTGAGGAGCTGCACTGAATTGTTTAGTTTTATTTCTAAGAAAAATATTTAAGTGAAAAGATTGTTCCCAACTATTATTACAGTATTATGGCTTGCATTAATCATCAGTGCATGCAAAACATTACTAATTACAGGCCGCAAACAATTAAACCTTGTGCCCAATTCCATGATACATGCTATGGCTTTTTCACAATACGATTCTGTTGTGAAAGTAAGCCTTACCCTTTCGCAAAATGATGAACGGGCACAAACGGTAACAAGGATTGGAACAAAAATTCAGCAGGCAGTAGAAAGCTATATGCAGCAGAATAATATGAGTAAAGACCTGAAGAATTTTAAATGGGAATATAATACCATTAATGAAAATATTGTAAACGCCTGGTGCATGCCCGGCGGTAAAGTAGTTGTTTATACAGGGCTACTCATTGTTACTCAAAATGAAACAGGTTTAGCAGTAGTGATGGGACACGAAATAGCACATGCTATTGCAAGGCATGGTAATGAAAGAATGAGTGAAGGACTATTGATTGGGTTAGGTGGATTGGTATTGGAAGAGGCACTGAAAGAAAAAAAACAGGAAACACAGGCATTGTTTCTGGGCTTGTATATGATTGGTTCTAATCTTGCACTGGCATTGCCCAACAGCCGTATGCAGGAAAGTGAAGCAGATAAACTCGGTTTGATATTTATGAGTATGGCCGGTTATAACCCTGAAGAGGCAGTTCCTTTCTGGCAGCGGATGGCAGCTAATAATTAAGGGGGTAAATTGCCGGAGTTCTTATCAACGCATCCAAGCGATGAAACAAGAATAAAACAACTCTCCCAACTGATTCCTGAAATAAAATTAACTTACTACAAATCAAACTAAACTAATTAACATGAAAAAAATGATGAACTTACTGCTGCCCGTACTTTTTATTTTTAGTTCCTGCCAGTTTAGCAAAGGCGTAAAAAAAGATTTAGTAACCGGTTTAACCAGTTCGTACAATGGCTTTGCAGTAGAAAATATTTATTTATCAGTGGATGGCAATAAATTAAATACCAATATAATTGCATTGGGTAAACAGGTTGTACTTATTGCAGATGGTGTAGATTATTACGAGGTGAAAGATGGCAAAGTATATCCGGGCTGCCGTATCATTTTAACAGATAAAGCTGGTAAAGAAATATTGAACCTGCCCGATGCATTTGCAGAACAAACGAATGGACTTGAAAAAGACAAAGCAGCATCACTAAGTGCTACTTTAACCACTGGAAGCCCCATGCAGGCAGGAGAAACCTATCATTTAAACGTACGATTTTTTGATAAGAATAAAAAGGAAAATGAAATTGTATCCAATGTGGATTTGGTGATGAAAGATTAAATTCAAAAAAAGGTACCTGAATTTGCACAAAAAATATTGATCACTTATGCACTGGCATAAGTGATTTTCTTTTTATCATTGAGCGTAAAACGTATTACCTTAGAACTTTAAAAATATTTAATCTTTTTATATGATCACTGTACTTCACCCCTGGCATGGCGCTTCATTTGGAAGCTATGCTCCTGTTCGTGTGAATGGGCTCATTGAAATTTCGCAAGGCAGCCGCAGTAAATATGAAATTGATAAAGAAACGGGCCTCCTCCGACTGGACCGGGTGATCTTTTCATCTTTTATTTACCCGGTGAATTATGGATTTATTCCGCAAACATTAGGACAGGATGGTGATCCGTTGGATATACTGGTCATCTGTTCGCAGGCCATTGTGCCCCTGTGTTTGGTTGAAGCAACCGTCATCGGCAATATGCAAATGATTGACCAGGGCGAACGGGATGATAAGATCATTGCAGTTGCATCAAAGGACCCAACAGTAAAACATATTACCGACATTGATGAATTACCCGAACACTTTATTCATGAACTGAAAAACTATTTTGAAGAATATAAAAAATTAGAAAATAAAGTAGTGGAGATTGATAATTTTCAGAATAAGACCGAGGCATATAAAGTAATTGAAGAAGCCATCGCTTACTACAAAGAAAAATTCAGCAAATAAAGATTTCATGCAAACAAAAAAAATGGATACAAATATCATTATTGGCGTACTCGTTATTGGTTTAGCTGCAGGTATACTCGGTGGCATGGTGGGTGTTGGCGGCGGATTAATCGTTGTGCCTGCATTGGTTTATTTTTTTGGGTTTAGTCAGCATGCGGCACAAGGCACTTCATTGGGCTTGTTGGTTTTACCAGTTGCTATATTGGGTATGATGAATTATTACAAAGCAGGCCATGTTGATTTTAAAGTTGTAGGCTTACTTGCCGCAGGTTTTGTAGTGGGAAGTTATTTCGGCAGCAAGTGGAGTTTAAGTCTGCCGCAGGAAATTGTAAAAAAAGTATTTGCTATTCTCTTATTTTATACAGCCTTTAAAATGATTGGCTGGGAAAAAGCAGTAGTGAGTTGGGTGAAGGGAATGCTTTAATGTAGTTGATAGAAACGCAGATAACGCTGATTGTTGAAGATGAAAGCGGATTTTTTTATTCGTGTAATTCGTGTTAAAATGTAATTCGTGTAATTCGTGGTAACTGTAGTTCGTATTTTCTTAGCGTCTTTGTGTGTTTGCGGTTAACCACTCACAACCTTTTAATCACTCTTAACCGATGCGTTCGTTCACCGCTTTCACTATGAATGATGCCTGCACCGTCAATTCCATCAATTCGCACTTTGCCCGCAGCATGTATAATTTCATGATCGTTGAGCAGCAACCCAACATGAATGATCTTTCCTTCTTCATTATCAAAATAAGCCAAATCGCCGCAACGGGCTTCCTGTAAAAAACCAAGATCTTCTCCTAACATGGATTGGTTCGACGTATCTCTGGGCAAATGTTTTCCAAAAAAACGCATCAGCAATTGTACAAAACCACTGCAATCAATTCCAAAGACTGATCGTCCGCCCCAGAGATAAGCCGTATTTAAAAAAGTAAACGCCACCTGCCGGATGCTTTCTTCATCAAACACATAAGCACCTTCCATTACCAGTTTACTGCTGCTGCGGATGCGGTTATCGCCCCAAACTGCTTCGCCGTTTTGCATACCGGGTATGGCACTTCCAAACGGCACATGCATGGGCAGATCGTTCACCAGCATTACCCCGCTCCATGTATGCACTAACGGTACCTGGTCCTGCGATGCAATTTCCTTACTCACTTCCACCAGTTGGTTACGCATGCAAAAACCGGTATAACCATCATAAATGCACAACACTTCCACCCAATCATCATGCGATGAAATGAGTTCAACCGCTTCACCAAAAAGTAACTGGGAGGTCATTTCTGCTTCCTGCATGGGTGCTTTTCTTACGGCACACACAGGAACCAGGCATAGTGCAGTATTCATTCAGTCTTATTTTTTATCAATCTTATTTTTTATGAATATATGGAATTTCGTTTGCCCGTGCATCTCTTGTGTAAAATAACTACATTGTTTGTGTAAACAGCAGCTTTGCATACACTACACTCCACCATACCCGATACCGAATTACTCAACCATTACAATACTGATGGCGACAGTAAATGGCTGGGCATCCTGCTGCAACGCTATACCCTGCTGCTCTTTGGTGTATGTATGAAATATTTAAAGAATGAAGAAGAAGCCAAAGATGCCGTACAGCAGGTGTTTGAAAAAAGTATTAAAGAACTGGGCAAGTACAAAGTAGATTATTTTAAAAGCTGGATCTACATGGTGGCAAAGAATCATTGCCTCATGAAACTGCGTGACAAAGGAAAACTGCCAAAAGAAATCACCGAACGGATGATGGCCACCCCGGCAGAAGAAAACAATTATGCAGAACATATAGAAAAAGATGAACTGCTCGAACGGCTCAGCAACTCTTTACATGAACTCATTCCTGAACAACGGCTTTGTATTGAACAGTTTTACCTGCATAAAAAAAGTTATGTGGCCATTGCAGATGAAACAGGTTACACACTCATGCAGGTGAAGAGTTATATTCAAAACGGAAAGCGTAACTTGAGAATGTTACTGCTGAAACAAATCAACCATGAGCGATAATTTGCTCGACATATTAAAAGACCAGGCTGATATCAGCGAACAGGAATTGATGCAATACCTGAAAGGGAACTTAACGCCTGAAGAACGGCATGAAGTTGAAAAGCGTTTAGCCGCTTCCGATATGCTGGCCGATGCAGAAGAAGGATTGAGCCAGTTAAAAAACAAAGAAAACGTACATACGGTTGTAACCGATCTCAACAAACAACTCTACGAGCAACTGCAGAAGCGCCGGCACAAAAGTAAATACCCTGTTATCCCCAACCAATCGTTGCTGATCATTACTACTTTTTTAATTCTGGTATTGATCGTTATTGCATTTGTGGTGATTTATAAAATGCAGAACGGATAGCCCTGTCTAACGCCCTAGTTTGACAGGGCTTCTTATTTGTAGAGGTCTCTAAGCTTTTTTACAAACGGGTACCCACCCCGGATGATGAATATCTTTTGTTTGATACAAGTAGAGAGAACAGGCAAAGACCAACGAGGTTCAGATTTTATTCATGCCGAAGATGCCAAAGAATATTTGATAAAACAATGCAATATTCCCGAAACTCATATCGCCATTAAAAGTAGCGAAAAAGAAGATATTGAAGGTATTGACCTCTTTGTAAAGACTTGTGATATTCGTTACATTATTACAAAACAAGCGTTGCAGGAAGGTTGGGATTGTTCATTTGCCTACATACTAACTATCTTAACCAATCCAGGTTCTGCAACAGGTATAACACAGTTAGTTGGCAGGATTCTAAGACAACCCAAAGCCATTAAAACAAAAATTAAGGAATTAGACGAGTGTTATATTTTTACTTTCAAACCGAGTGCAAGTAAATTGGTAAGAGAAATTAAAAACGGTTTGGAAGAGGAAGGCTTAGGCGATATTGCAGGACGATTAGTAAATGATGAAGGTGGCGAAGGAATAGACAATTTAAAAGACAGAGAAATTCAATACCGTTCGGGCTTTAAAAAGTTTGAGGGCAAAATATATCTTCCAAAGTTTGTAATACAGGAAAAAGAAAGCTGGCGGGATTTGATTTTTGAAGTGGATATTTTAAGTGAGATTGACTGGATAAAAATTGACATTTCGGAGATAGCTGAAAGAACATTAACAGACAAACAAAGCAAAGAACAGGAACTGACTTTAGGTTTAAGCAAGGAAGAAAAAGAGTTCTTAGAAGAAACTGGCGATAGAATAGAAAGAAAGGGAACTTTAGAAATAGACGAAGCATTTTTAGCAAGGCAAATTTCAGAAATTGTACCTAACCCTTGGATATGTTACAACTTAGGCGACAAAGCCATTGAACTACTTTCAAAAAAGTATGACAAAGAAACCATTGCTTCCAACTTCGTTTTCATTATTGAAGAATTGAAAAAGATTTTAGAAAAGCAGAAAAATATATTAGCAGAAAAGGTTTTCAGGAAATTATTAGAACAAAAGAAACTTCATTTTTTCCTTATTTCTGGTAAGGGCGGTGTGGTATTGCCTAACAGAATAAGAGTAAAAGGCAACAAACAATTAATAAGAACAAATAACTCTGCTGTACAAAAGTCATTATTTGATGGGAATGTTGAGGAAGAATTTGATACGGAGTTAGAAAAATCAGTTGCTATTTATTTGGATGGGCAGGAACAATTACTTTGGTGGTACAGAAACAGGGTAAGAAAAGATTTTCATATTCAGGGCTGGAGAAAAAACAGGATATGGCCGGACTTTGTTACAGCAAAAGAAAGCAAGAAACAAAAAGATGATTACGATAAAGTCTTTGTGCTAGAAACAAAGGGTATTCATCTTGCAGGTAATGAAGATACCAACTACAAAAAGGATGTTTTTAAATTATGCAATGAGTTAGGGGCAAAAAAAGCATGGAAAGAATTGTTTGACGAATTCCCCGATCATGACTTTGAATTTCAGGTTGTAAGTGGAGATGAGTGGCAGAACAAAATAAATGCGATGATGCAGTAGTATAGCCGTCGCATCAAGTCAGACACCTTTGCAAGGCACACAAAGCCGACACACTCTAATAAATGATCAGGTATTTTTTTTCAACTCTATATCCTAACTTCAATTTTTCATCCAAAAATAACTTTACTCAAAAAAAGAATCCCATTTGAAAGCAATTGTAAATACCATCTACGGCCCGCCTGAAGTTCTTCAACTTAAAGAAGTAGAAAAGCCTGTACCAAAAGATAATGAGGTGCTCATCAAAATACATGCAGCAACAGTGAACAGAACCGATTGCGGATTTCGAAAACCTGAATATTTGATCGTACGATTTTTCAGTGGCTTCTTCAAACCCAAAAGAACCATCCTAGGCAATGAACTGGCCGGAGAGATTGAAGCAATTGGGAAAGATGTAACAAGATTTAAACAGGGCGACCAGGTGTTTGGCTTAAGCACGTATAAGTTCGGTACACATGCAGAGTACATTTGTATTCCTGAAACGGGTTCCATTGCAACAAAGCCCAACAACATGAGTTATAACGAAGCGGCTGCTGTTTGCGATGGGCTCATGCTGGGCATGAACCTTATCCGTAAAATAGATTTTAAACAGGCTCCCAACATTCTCATCAATGGTGCTACCGGTTCTATTGGTTCGGCCTGTGTGCAATTGGCCAAACATTATGGCGCACACATTACAGCTGTTTGTACAACGGAAAATTTTGAACTAGTAAAATCGCTCGGTGCAAGTGAAGTGATTGATTACACAAAAGAAGACTTTACAAAAAAGGATCAGTTATATGATGTTGTTTTAGATGCGGTAGGCAAAAGTTCTTTTTTTCGTTGTAAAAAAATATTGAAACCGGGCGGCACTTATTTTTCAACAGAACTGGGTTATCTATCCCAGAATGTTTTTTTAGCACTGACAACTCCCATTACCGGCGGTAAAAAAGTAAAGTTTCCCATTCCAACCGATCATCAAAAAGACATTGTATTTTTTAAAGAGCTGATTGAAGCAGGACAATACAAAGCAGTGATCGACAGGATTTACACTCTTGAAGCAATAGTAGAAGCGACCACCTATGTTGAAACTGGACAGAAAACCGGCAATGTGGTAATAACGATGTATCCAGCGTTACAATTATATGAAAGCAATTCAACCTGCCAGCGTTGATGCATATATTGCCACTTTTCCGGAGAACACACAAAAGCGTTTACAGCAAATAAGCACCCTCACAAAAAAAATCGCCCCCGGAGCTGAAGAGTTGATCAGTTATAACATGCCCGGTTATAAGTAACAGGGTGTGCTGATCTATTTTGCCGGGTATAAAAATCATTGCGGGTTTTATGCTGCACCCACAGGACATGCAGCGTTTAAAAAAGAATTGTCCGTTTACAAAACAGGAAAAGGTTCGGTACAGTTTCCACACAGCAAACCGCTGCCAAATGCACTGATCACTAAAATGGTCAAATTCAGGGTAAAAGAAAATGCAGCAAAAGCAAAATTAAAAATTGATTAAATATGGTTTACCTGCAATTTGAATCGTTCCCTCAACTCATTACCGAACGGTTGCTATTAAGACAACTGCAGTTAACCGATGCGCCTGCTATTATGCAACTTCGTTCAGATGAACAAGTGAATACATTTCTGGGCAGAAAGGGAACCATCAGTATGGAAGAAGCAACGGCCTTCATCCACAAAATTGAAACAACCATCAACAACAAGGATGGTTTGTATTGGGCAATAACATTAAAACATCATCCTGCTTTGATCGGCACCATCTGTTACTGGAATATTGTTCGGGAAAAAAACATGGCTGAAATGGGTTATGAATTATTCCCTGCGTTCCAGGGAAAAGGATTGATGCAGGAAGCTGTTAGCACGCTGATCAACTTTGGATTTGAACAAATGAATCTTGAAATCATCACCGCATTGCCTGAAGCCGGCAACATCAAATCGATAAGGGTATTAGAAAAAAATAAATTTATACCCGACGAGCATCATCAATTTGTAAGTAAAGAAGAGGCCGATGGATTACTCGTTTATTATTTAACAAAGAAAAAGCAGCCGGGTTACTGACTCTTTTTTATTAGTACAGTTCCTTCAAACAAATAAACCATCTCACTCAATTTCTGTTTACCTTCAACGCAATGAAAGTAGCAGTATTCAGCACAAAACCTTATGACCGTGAATATCTTGACAAGATTAACAGCAGCAATACACATGAGCTCACTTATTTTGATGCTTCATTAAATGCTCATACAACGAATTTAACAACAGGATTTGAGTCTGTTTGTGTATTTGTAAATGACAAAATGGATAGAGCAACCATTGAAAAGATAGCAGCCAATGGAATAAAAGTAATTGCATTGCGTTGTGCCGGCTTTAATAATGTTGATCTTGCAGCAGCTGCAGAAAAAAAGATCAGGGTAGTACGAGTACCTGCCTATTCACCAGAGGCCGTTGCAGAACATGCCGTGGCACTCATCCTCACCTTAAACAGGAAAACACACAAAGCTTACAACCGGATCAGGGAAAATAATTTTTCCTTAGAAAAATTGATTGGGTTTAATCTCTATCAAAAAACCGTTGGGGTCATTGGAACAGGAAAA
>Ga0163144_10002535_pt1 | contig 42063 bp, 40 predicted proteins | sample OliLak19BULKMAT1_FD_123175 | JGI IMG/M metagenome (GOLD analysis project Ga0163144, IMG submission 123175) | Freshwater microbial mat bacterial communities from Lake Vanda, McMurdo Dry Valleys, Antarctica - Oligotrophic Lake LV.19.BULKMAT1 | ecosystem: Environmental > Aquatic > Freshwater >...
CGAAGCTTAAAAAACTGCAGCCACTGCGGTGGTCCGAAGACTCTCATCTCCGCTCACTTGATCCTAGCCTAGCAGCTAGTTCAGCTCGCTTTGACTTCGACCGCTTTCGTGCTGGCTACTGCTCCTACCACCGTCTACGAGCCTATCAGACTTTCGGGGGGGGATGCAAGCGTTTCCACTTTGCTCATCTTCTACGCCCGCCTAGGTCAGGGTTGCGCTTTCGCGCTTTTCATTCCGCTCGCTTCTAACCGCGACAAACTCAGGTTATCAGATGCCAGTGGGGTACGCAAACCCCATCCGCAACTTTCTTCAGCATTCGTTCCAACATGAGAACGCAACACATTTGAAATCAGAAGGTTAGGAGGTGAAGATTTTTCTGCGAAAACTGCCACGAGAGCACGAAGGCGGTGGTTTCTGTTTTTTCCCCGTCGAAGTTCACCATCCTGAGCGACGCTGGCCTTTGCGCGTCGTGACGCCACCAATGGACTTGGACGTCACACCACGATATACTGACGATGGCCCGCTCATGCGGGTTCTCATCTTATGGCTAGACTTGGCGACGACATCGACGACTTCTGTATCAAGTGCAAGCGACTCACGAACCACTCGGTCGTCTCTCTGCTTGAAGAGAAAGCGGCAAAAGTCCGGTGCCGCACCTGCTATCATGACCACGACTTTCGCAACGAAGTTCCGCTCCCCTCGAAGAAAGAGCTAAAGAAGGCCCAATTGGCATTGGAGGCACTCGGCTTGAAGGCGTCAGGCGATATTGCCGATTTGGATTTGGGCTTGGACGAAGATGAAGAACCCGACGAGGATTCCGATAGCGGAGAAGCTGTAGCGGCGGACCCCGATGGCGACGGAGATTCCCCCACACCTCCAAAGACATCCGCCAAGAAAGCAGCGAAGAAGGCGTCAAAGATCACTCCTAAGTAGATTCTGCCGTCAGAATCCTGTACTTGGGGGCTTTCGCTTTATTTCGGATTGTGAAATAATCCAAACATGAGCCACGCTGTTGCCGAGGAATGGGAAGAGTTCGTTCAGTCCCGCTACGATCCCAACCGGAAGAAAGATGACTTCCGGAACTATGAAAAAGCTACGCCTGGGGTTCGCGAGTTCTATCGCCAAAACCACGAATTGCAGACGTTCGAGTTTGCGACCACGAAGAAACGCGAGTACGCCTCGCTCACCAAGGGCAAGATGGGGATTTGGACCAAGCTTGAGTTCTTGAGCTCATTGGTAGACGAAAGCGATCCGGACACTGACCTTTCGCAGGTGGCTCACGCGATGCAGTCGGCCGAGGCGGCGCGCCGGGATGGACGCGAGGATTGGTTTGTGCTCACAGCGTTCATTCATGACTTGGGCAAGGTTCTTTGCTCCTATGGCGAGGAACAGTGGGCCGTGGTTGGGGACACCTTCCCGGTAGGATGCGCCCACAGCGATCTGGTCGTGTTTCCCCAGTTTTTCGAGGCGAATCCGGATTCGATAGACCCGCGCTATAACACGAAAGTGGGCGTCTACAGCGAGGGCTGCGGACTTTCCAACATTCATCTCTCGTATGGGCACGATGAATATTTGTACGATGTGACGAAAGCATATTTGCCGGAAGCCGCGCAATACATGATCAGATATCACTCGTTTTATCCGTGGCATCGCGAAGGGGCTTACGCGCACTTCATGGACGACAAGGATCGCGCGATGTTGCCGTGGGTGAAGGAGTTCAACCCCTATGACCTCTACTCGAAGAGCGAGGAGGCTCCAGATGCGGAGGCGCTGAAGCCTTACTATCAGGACTTAATCGCGAAGTATTTTCCGACTGAAATCGACTGGTAGACTTTTGTTGATTTTCATTTCGGAACAACCCGCTGGGAATCCCGCGTCGCAGGACCCATGGTCCCCAACTTCTTCGCTTGTGCGGCTTCCAGCTTCCGCTTCGCTTCCGCGGCCAGCCCGAACAACCGTGCAGCCTCTTCACGATCCCCCTGCGCCTGGCGGATCTGCGCCAGTGTATTGAACGGCCCCGGCGTCTCCGGATTCAGCCGGATCGCCATCTGTAACGCTCGCGCGGCCTCATCCAGATCGCCCTTCTGCTTCAGCACCGTTCCCAGCATATAGTGCGCCTCCGCATAGCGCGGACGCAACCGCACGGCGTTGCGCATCGCATCGGCAGTCTCTTCGAAATCGCCATTCTGCCAAGCGGTGATGCCCAGTGTGTAATAAGCTTCCGCCATCTCCGGATTCAGCTTCACCGCCTCGCGAAACTCGGCCTTCGCCTCATCCAGACGATCTTTCTGCTTCAAAGCCAACGCCAAGTCGTAGCGGATCACCGCTTGATCGGGATAAGCTTTCTTCAACCTTTCGAACTCTGTGACCGCGCGATCGTAGTCACCCTTCTGCAGATAGACGTACGCGGTGTTTACTTGCGCCGAAACATTGAGCGGGTGCTGCCGCAGGATCGTCTGAAATTGCGCCAAACCTGCTTCCGCAAACCCCAGATCGACCAGGACCAAGCCCAGGCTATTGCGATAATCGCCTGACGAAGGCACCAGTGTAACGGCCTGCTGAAAAGAGTGGCGCGACAGTGCCAGATCGCCAAGACGCTGCTGTGTCAGACCCAATTGATACCAGAGATCGGCGCGGCGGGGAGCCAACTTTACGCCCTCTTTCAACTCCGGCAGGGCTTCGCTGTCATGGCCGGCCTCATAGAGCATCGCACCCAAACGAAATCTATACTCGGCATTGCGAGGATCCAGTCGCACGGCGTCTCTGCCAGCCGGAATCGCGCGATTCGCGTCGCGATCCAACCAGGCAGCGACTGCCAGATGATAGTGCGCCGGAGCATACGCCGCATCGAGTGCAATCGCGCGTTCGAAGTGCGTTTGCGCGTCACCGCGACGGCCCTGCACCGCGAGCAGAAATCCGATTTCATCCCAAACGATGGCCGATGCCGGGGTTTTCTCAGAGGCTTTCCGGAAGGCTGCCATCGCTCCAGCACCATCGCCTTTGGCCTTGAGTGCGCGGCCTTGTGCAAGCCAATCGGTCTGCGCCAGCAGCAGCACAATGGAAAGAGAAATCATGCCCTGGCTCCATTGTGCCATCCTCTAGTTGCGCACAAACACGCTGACGCCCAGCGGCCTGCGGTTCGAATCACCAATGACTCGCCGCGATCATGGGTGACACGCACAAATGAAGTCCGTTGGCCAACATGCGGAGCCCCGGATCAACATGCACCTTGGTCCAAGCGTGGAGTTGACTGAAAAGGAATCAAGCTATCTTGCGAGCGCCGCGAGAATCGCTTGCTCGGCCAGCGGAGCCATGACTTTGTAAGCGGCTTCGGTCAACCGGAATCCATCGATCGTATACTCGCGCTTGATCGTTCGCCCGTCCACCAGCGCGGAATGATAGTCGAGATAGACGGATCCGGTGCGTTCGGCGAGTTCCGCGAGAAACTCGTTGAGGTTCCCGATCTTCGAAACAGGCCGACGCATGAGCACCTTCTCTTTGTTGGAACAGTCGCACACAGGCGTTACAGAAGCGATGACCACGCGAATGTTGTTGGCTCTCGCGAGTTCAATCATCGACTCATAGAATTCGCCGATGGTGGCGGTGGTCATGGGTCCGGCGACGCTTGCGATGTCGTTCGATCCAGCCTGAATGACCACGACCTTAGGTCGCAGCGCGATCACATCCTGCCGAAAGCGGACCAGCATCTGCGCGCTAGTCTGCCTCAAAATACCGCGATTGAAATACGGCTTGCCCGAGAAAAAGTCCGCCCAATCCTCAGTGATTTCATCGCCGAGAAAGACCACTCGGTTCTCGCCTCGCACCGGCGGTTTCACTTCGGAATTGTCGCTACCGTAGCGCGTCAGGGATGCCCAATCGAGCAGGAGACGGCGATAGGCCGTGAGTTCCTGCTCCAGTTGTTCGGGCGAGACATCCTGTGCGGCGAGTAGCGCCACTGCGGCCAGCGTCGCGAGCATTTATTTCTTCAGGCCGAATGCGTAAATGTGGCCATCCCAGCTATTGACGTAAATCTGTCCGTTGGCGACCGTGATACCGCTCCAATGGTTCCAGTTTTGGATCGCGTCACCGCTATTCCAAAGTTCCTTGCCGTTCTGCGCGTCGAGCACGTGCACCTTCACCCGTGTCGAAAGCGGCACGCGGCGTTCCATGCGGAAGTCGAGGCCGACGTCCGGATAGGCTTGCGCAGTGTTCTCGCCGCTGCCATAGGCGAAGATCATGCCATTGGCGATTACCGGCGGCTCGGCCTGATTGATATCGCCAGAGAGCCAAGCTGGTTCCAGCACAACTTTGCCATTGACCTTGGCCATCTTGAACGCCGCGATCGCACCCTTTTTGATCGTGCCGTTCTCAATCGGCGCCTTGTACTTCGAATGCTTCGGACCCCAGAACGGCGTCAGCACCCAACGCGTGCCTTTGTCTTCCCACGACGCCAGTGAACCCCAAATACCGGCTTCGGCGAAGTCGACGATTTCGTTGCAGATGAGAGGCGTACGAAAAACGGGCGTGCGATGATCGTCGCCGCCGACCGACGCCGTGTCCATCAAATAGAGACGGCATTCTTTACTCGCATCGACCATGTACTCTTTGCCTTCCCAGTCATAAATGACCGGCGTCACCTGCATATCGAGATCGCGCTTCACCAGCCATTCGGCGTTCGACGGACCGTAGTAATCCACCAGTTCCAGCGCCTTGGTCGCCGGGTCCTGTTTGACGCCGATGATGCCATTGCCGTAGAGGCCGTCTTCCGGAGCCCAGCGTCCATCGCCAGTGCCGGTGTACATGACTTTGTCTTTGCTGATCGCGGGGCCGGAACGCCCCCACATGCCGCCGCCCGCTGGTCCCCAGCTTCCGACCTTGTGGGTTGCGAGATCGTAGGTGTACACCATGTTCGGATTTCCGCCGCAGCCCTGCGCGGTGTGCACATAGATGACGTTGTCGAGCAAGCTCATCGCATAAGGCTTGCCGTTCATCGGCATGAACTTCTCAACGGGAGCGATCTCTTCGCCATCGGCCGCGTTCACCTGATGCAGGCGGCCATCCCAACCAGAGGCGTAGATTGTGTATTTGCCAGCGGCGGCACCGGGTCCGATGGTGACGTTGGACGTCATCCCGCCCGGGCAAAGGACGCTGGCGCGCGCGCCTTCCGGCTCTTTGTATTGGCTCTCGAAATGCTTGGTCCAAACGAGTTCCCCGGTCTTGGCATCGAGCGCGAAGATGTTGTCGCCGCTGCCTGCTTGGATCACCAACTCGCGCGGACCCTTGGTGGTCTGCACGCGACCGATGATCAGTGGTTCCAGCAGCGAGTGCATCTGGCGCTGTTCGTTGTTGAGCTTGGTCTTCCAGAGCAGCGTCAGATTTTTGACGTTCTCTTTGGTGAGGATCTTCTCGTCCTTCTGCCAGTTGGTGCGGCGGACGTCGCCGCCATCGGTCAGCCAGTCCGCGGCGTTCAAGGCGAACGACGTGCACAGTATCGGAATCGGTAGCAACAGTTTCGAGGCTCGCATGAACTTCATACTATATAACAGACGCTTCGCGCTTCGGTAGAGGAGGTTTCTTTTGTGCACAGCTTTGAAAAGTCGGCGCAGGCTTGGGAGACGCCTTCGACCGTTGTCCGATTTCGCAAAACGGGGCGACTCATATATGATGGACATTCAGTTTCTCCCGGAGATGAACGATTCCATCATGCGTAGATTCATAAGAACCTCAGCCCCAATACTCTGTTGCATTCTGATCCAGACCCAGGCGATCGCCCAGCGCGGCGCGGACTGGATGACCGCGGGCAACGACGCCCAACGCTCGAACTGGCAGCGGACCGATGGCAAGATCTCGGTTGCCAGCATGAGCAAGCCCGGCTTCGAAGTCGTGTGGAAGCTCAAGCCGAAGAATCAGCCGCGCCATCTGAACAATCTGCAAGCCCCGTCGTTGTTGGAATTTATCATCGGGCACAAGGGTTTCCGCTCCTTGGGATTCTTTGGCGCGAGCAGCGATAAGGTGGTCGGTGTCGACATCGATCTCGGAACGGTCGAATGGGAAAAGACCTTCGCCACCGAACCGGCTCCGGCAACAGCCGAGTGCCCAGGTGGTTTGACGGCAGCCGTCACGCGTCCCACGGGCACAGCATATTCCGCGAGCTTCGGCGGCGGTCGTGGACGAAGCAATCCGCCCAAGGGTGCCGTCGGCGAACCTCATGAAGGAGCTGTGACGCTGAAGAACGCGCCAACGCCGCGCCCCCCACAGCCTCCCAAGCCTGCGCCCGCAAAGAGCGCAGCGGTGGCTGACAATCCGTACGCGCCCCGCGTTCAGTACGCGGTCGCACTCGCCGGCGATGGTGCGTTGCGCGCGATGTGGGTTTTGACCGGGCACGAATCGAACACACCGATCCCGTTCGTTCCGGCTGGCTCGAATGCCGTCGGATTGATTTCTTACGGCGGCGATACGTATGTCTCAACCCTTGCCGGATGCCCCTCGATTGACAGCGGTGTTTGGGCAGTCGACATGTCTACAAAAGTGGTCAAGAAGTGGAAAGCACCTGACAGCGGCGTGGTGGGAACGGTAGGTCAGGCCGCTGGTCCCGACGGCACGGTTTACGTATCCGCCGGTAGTGGTGAGCTGCACGCGTTGTCTGCAAAGACCTTGGAACCGCTGCGGCACTTCGAGACGGGCGGCGTTGAACTGTCGTCTTCGCCGGTGGTTTTCGAACACAAGGGCAAAGACTTAGTCGCGGTGACGACGGTCGACGGCAAGTTGCATGTGATCGATGCGGCTTCGATGAAAGCAGTTGCTTCGAGCGATGCGGTGTTGGGTGCGGGCTATGCGGTTGGCGCACTGACAAGCTGGCAGGATAGTGCCGGCGTGCGCTGGATTCTCGCTCCCGGTGCAAATGCGGTGACAGCATTGAAAGTCGTCGATAGAGACGGCGGCGTGGCCCTAGAGAACGGCTGGACTTCGCGCGATCTGGTTTCCCCTATCGCGCCGATTGCCGTTAACGGCGTGTTGTTCGCGTTGTCGACGGGTGAATCCCGCAAGGGAACGTTGGCGGAACGTATCCGCACTTCGAAGCCGGCAGTGCTTTACGCGCTCGATGGAGCCAGCGGCAAAGAATTGTGGAACAGCGGAAGCGCCATCGCGTCCTTTGTACATAGTGGGATGATGTCAGTAGGTGGAAGCCGCCTCTTTCTGAGCACGTACGACGGCACCCAGTATGTTTTCAGCTTCCCAATGGAGCACTAGAGCGATGAGATTTGGATTGTTGGCGGCGCTTGGCGTCGCCGCGGCGATGACGGGGCAGGAACTGCCGGAAGGGCCGGGCAAGGCCGAGACCGAAAAGCTGTGCAAGGGTTGCCACGAGATGGCGCGTTCGATCTCGAAGAAGCAGGACCGCGACGGCTGGATGGCGACGATGACAAAGATGTCGGGCTTCGGGATGCGGGCGACGGATGCCGAGACCGCCATTGTGGTCGAGTATCTTGCCAGAAATTGGGCCGCGGAAGATCTGGCGAAGATCAACCTCAACACGGCATCGGCGATTCAGTTGGAAAGTGGGTTGAATTTGAAGCGTTCGCAGGCTGCCGCTCTGATCGCTTTCCGGAAAGAACACGGGAAGATCACTTCTTTGGATGAGCTGACGAAGGTCCCTCAGTTGGATGTGAAGAAGATTGCGGAGAAGAAGGATCGGATCGTTTTTTAGAGTCCGGTTCGGGTCTTGGCCAGAATAGAGCTCTTGCTCTTGACAGACGCCTAAATGCGTCCGAAGCGGCGCACTGCCTCTTTGACGCTTTTGAATTTTTCGACAAAAGGATACATTTTGTGTTCGGTATCGTCGAGTTCCTGCGCCTTCTTGAGCACTGCCGCGGCTTTATCCCTCGGAATCACACACACGCCGTCTTCATCCGCGGTGACGATATCCCCTGGATTCACCTTTACGCCCGCGCATTCCACCGGAACATTCACGCCGGCAAAGCGATAGTGGTTCACCGAAGTGCCTGGAGAAACCCCGCGCGAAAATACAGGAAATTGCAACTTGCGCAACTGAGGAATATCCCGCACAGGGCCATCGATGATCGCGCCAGCCAGCCCCCTATACTTCATTGCGGTGCCCATGATGCCGCCGATTCCCGCGATGTCCTCGTTACCTTCCAGCGCCATCACATACACGGAACCAGGGGGAGCCTGATCGATCGCATCCAGCATCCCTTCCGAGGCTGCGGAGCCATCTTTGTGCTCTTCTTTCTTCATCGTCACCGTCACCGCAGGCCCGGCGAATTTGGTCATGAAGATGGGCCGCATGTCGTGTTTCATGTACGCCTTTTGCCCGTAGAGCTGTTCCATCGCGTCGGCAACAGACGAGACTTCAACCAGCTTGAAAGCCTCGATCATCTCATTGGCGGTTAACGCCACGGCAGGCGCAGCGGGAACCGCAGGCTGAGCGATCAACCATCCCGCGGTCGCGGCGATGAGGGCGAAAGCCAGAAAGATCAGGATCGATTTCTTCATTTTTTTAGGGACTCGTATTGCCGGTACATGCCCGCGACATTGGCGCTCTTGGCGTCACCCGGATGGATCACCATTCGATACCGCAGCCGCAGAGTCTTGCCGGCCTCTAAAACATAATCGCCGTTCTGTGTCTTATCGTTGGTGAACGCAGCGAGGCAGAAAGGATTTACCGAAAACAGGCCGTAACCGCGCGCGTGCCAACGCGTCGGGTGCCGCGGATTCTCAGGATGATCGAAGATCGCGAGGCCCATCGCCTCGTCTTCGACTTTACCTTGGAAGTCCACCCAATTCGAGGGCTTGCCCCAAACCTGCTTCTCGGTTTCCGCACCTTCGGCGTTCACCATGCGTCCGATGCTCTTCTCTTCCTGCAATCCCTTGTGGACACGGACTGCGAACAAGCCGTCTTTCTCGTCGCCGAAGACAACCTTGCCGTTGGGGATCAGGAGAAAGTCGAAATCGACGATGCGCTTATCGCCGCCCGCATAGAAGGTCATGGTGCGCTTCTCGGTGAGCACCAATTTGCCTGTGGGATCGTTCCAATCGAACGTCGTGACAATGGTTCCGGACCGCTTGCCGCCCTTTGCCTGGGTGATTTCCTTTAAAACAATCTTGCCCAGATTGTTTGCGCGTCCAGCGGGCTCATTGGCCCAGAAGTTGAACTTGTTGACGTCCTGATGGCCGAAGAAAACCCCTCGATGATGGGGGTGATCGGTGGCCTCGCCGGTGTTCTGTTCCTGCGGCCAGCGCCGCGTCACGATCTTGCCGGAGGCCGAGCGCAGCGGGTGGAGATAGGGCTTGGGAGCCTCTGCACCCACATAGAAATCGGTGAACGGCTTGCCGTCGATTTCCACTTGGATCTTGCCGGTTTCCCTGGTGATCTTGACTTGTGCGACGACAGGAAGCGCCGCCAGCAGACATAAGGTGATTCGAACCATCACCAGTGAGTATATCGTTTCAAACAGCACTTCACCGATGAATCCAGCGAACATCGACTTTCTTCTCGAATGGTTCCGCGGAAACGCTCAGGTCAACGACAATCTGCTTAGGACACCTGTTTCACTGCAAGAGGCAGTTTGCGAAAACCGCCCGTTTCGACGAACCATCGCGGACAGATCATGGCCGCAGTTCGGCAATCGGGGCGGACCTCCGACCAGATGCAGGTGCTGGAGGACCTCGTATGGATCCCTGGTTCGCCTGGCGTCACCGAACTACGGTACCCAGAACCGATACAGCAAATAACTCACAATCGCACCGGCAACGACGGAAACGAGCCCGGAGACAAGCCGCTTGTGCAGAAAGATAATCAGCACCATGCCCGACAGCGACACCAGCACCATCAGAATCGCTGACAGATCGATCACCGCGGACCACACACGTCCGGTATCGCGGCCCTTGTGTAGATCGTTGAGAATCGCCGCGAATCCCATAGTCGTCTCGTTGAACTCAATGCGGTTCGCGGACCTTGGCAACTGCGGCAGTGAGTTCCGCAGCTGTCGGAATTGAGCCGCGCTGTGCAGCGAGTTTTCAAGCGCGCGAGATCGTTTCCGCCGCGGCATTCAGTGCGCCGTTGCTGCGCGTGCGCCATTGATCGAATAGCGAGAGCACTTCGCGAAGTTCGGCGAAAACCGGCACAGCCTGATCGCGCGTTCGCAGAAAGCGGCCGACCTCGCTCTGCGGGTCATAACAACTGAGGATCTTTGCCAAACGATCGATTTCCGCAAGGGCCGCCGCTTCCGCGCGATCGGCATCGGCACTCGAATCCGCATGGATCTTCAAAGTCAAAGAGGTGCCCATCACGTTCTCGTGATGAAACTCGAAAGGAGTTTTGGGCGTGGTTGTGGGTAGAACTCCGGCCAGAGCCAGAGCAAATAAAAGAGATGTCATGGTTCAATTACTCGTGATCGTCGTGATCGCCACCGCGGCGTCCACCACCTGGACCACCACCGGGAAAGTTGGGACGAACTTCATCGGCCGTGAGTTGGCCGTCGGAATTCTTGTCGAGCTTCGCAAGAGCCTTGGAAGCATTCTTCCATTCCGCCTCCGAGATTTCACCGTTCCGATCGGTATCGAGAGCCGAAAAGACCGGATCCATCTTCATCATGCCGCCGCCTCGGCGTCCACCCTCCGCGCGCTCGGAAGCCTGGGACTGCTTCGTTGCACCCTGCACCAACTCTTCGCGCGTCAGCACGCCGTCTTGGTTTCCATCGTTGCGGGCAAAGATGCCTTGCATGCGCTCTGGAACTTCTTCTTTGGTCAGCTTGCCGTCTTTGTTCTTGTCGAACTGCATCAGCGTATTGACGGTGTCTTCGGGTGACATGCCAATCGACTCGCCACCACGCCCGTCACCTCGGGGAGGTCCACCCTGCGGACGCACTTCATCCTCAGTGATCTTGCCGTCACCATTGCGATCCATCGCCGCAAACTTCGTGGATGCCTGCTGTATCTCCCCAGCCGAAATCACGCCATCCCGGTCGGTGTCCAGGATCCGTATCGAGGGCGACATCCGCATGCCGCCGGGCCCTCCAGCACCCCGTTCGCGCCTTTCGCCTACTTGCCCATAAGAGCAAATCACAAAAACAGCCGATAGTACTAAGGTGAGCTTCATAAATCTCTCTAGTTCAAAGCATACTGGAGCTTGGCGTGCCATTCTGTAAAAAGGTCGTAAAGCATCATGCAGCTTGTTAAATTGGACATCGACGCAGCCATCGCCACCGTAACGCTCAACCGTCCGGAGCGCCGCAACGCGCTCTCGCTTGACTTGATGCACGAACTCATCGCCTGCCTCAGAGGTCTGTCGCGCGATGTCCGCGCGGTGATTTTGGCGGGCGCTGGAAAGGTGTTTTGCTCGGGTCACGACCTCGGTGAAATGACCGGACGCAACATCCATGACTATCGCGAAATCTTCGATGTCTGCTCGCAGTTGATGCAAACCATTCAATCGGTTCCACAACCCGTGATCGCGCAAGTGCACGGCGTCGCCACCGCCGCCGGATGCCAACTTGTCTGTTCCTGCGACCTTGCCATCGCGAGTGAAAATGCGGCTTTCGCCACACCCGGCGTCCGCATCGGGCTCTTTTGCACCACACCTATGGTCGCGCTCACACGCGCCATTGGACGTAAGCGGGCGATGGAAATGCTGCTTACCGGTAAGCTGATCGACTCCGCCACCGCCGCCGATTGGGGGCTGGTGAATCGTGTTGTCCCCGCTGCGCAACTCGAATCCGAAACCCGCAAACTGGCCTCTGAAATCGCATCCGCGAGCGACCTCGTTCTCGGCATTGGAAAACAGGCATTCTACTCACAGATCGATCTCGATCAACCCAAGGCGTATGCGTACGCGAAAGAAGTGATGACCATGAATTCGTTGGCTCAAGACGCGCAGGAAGGCATCGGCGCCTTTCTCGAAAAACGCTCACCCTGCTGGACGGGACGTTGATGCAATACCATCCGGCGACGCCAGACCGCTGGGCTGACCTCGTAACCCTTTTCGGAAATCGCGGCGCTTGCGGCGGCTGTTGGTGCATGTTCTGGCGGATTCCCAATCAGGATTTTCAGGCCGGCAAGGGCGATGTCAATAAGAAGCGGCTCGAAGAAGTCGTGTGTAAACGCGAGGGTCCGGCACCCGGGGTGTTGGCCTATTCGGACGAAGGCGAACCGGTCGGCTGGTGCGCCGTCGCTCCGCGCGCCGAGTACGACTACTTCACTCGCACGACATCGCTGCAAGCGGTCGACGATCATCCAGTGTGGGCGGTCACCTGCTTCTTTGTCCGCAAGGATATGCGCCGCAAAGGAGTTGCCGCAGGGCTACTCAACGCCGCCGCGGACTTTGTCAAAGCCAACGGCGGCACCATGATCGAGGGCTATCCGACGCGGCCGAAGAAGGGTGCGATGCCGGATACCTTTGCCTGGACCGGATTGCCACAGAGCTTCGTAGCCGCGGGTTTCGAGAGGGTCAGCACAGGAGGCGCTCGCGATATTATGCGCCGTGCACTAGTGGTGTTTCTGATGGTCGGCGCACTGGCGAACGCACAGATGAAGTTCCGCGCGGAAGAGATCCAGCAGAAGTTCGGCATCGGCTACGCGGTCACGATTGAGGACATGAACGGCGACAAGAAGCCCGATATTGTCGCGATCAATCAGACGCAGGCGGTCTGGTTCGAAAATCCCTCGTGGACCAAACACGTGATCCTCGACGGCGTCACCAAGAAGGACAACGTCTGCTTCGCCGTCAACGATATCGACGGTGACGGCAAGCCCGATCTTGCTCTGGGAGCGGACTGGCAACCGACCAACACCAAGGCTGGAGGTAGCCTGCAATGGGTAGGATCGAAAGACAACTGGCAGGTACACGCGATCGGCGAAGAGCCGACGCTGCATCGCATGCGCTGGGGCGATGTCGACGGTGACGGCCGTCGCGAGTTGATCGTGATGCCGTTGCATGGGCGCGGCAATGCCCGTGCCGATACGGCCGACAACAACTCCTGGCAAGGAGCAGGCGCGCGGGTGCTCGTCTACAAGCCCGGCGCGTGGACTACGCCAGAAGTCGCGGACGACACGCTGCACATCGTTCACAACTTCATCGCCACCGATTTCGATGGCAAGCGCGGCGACGAGATCATTACGGCAAGCCGCGAAGGCATCCACGTATTGAAACGTGCAAAAGACGGTAAGTGGACGCGCGCAAAGATCGGTGAAGGCTCGCCCGGCGAAATCAAGATGGGTCGCCTTTCGCTCAAGCAGCGGGCGCTGGCGACGATTGAACCTTGGCATGGAAACTCCGTGGTTATCTATCGCGAAAACGCCAAAGGCCTTTGGACACGCGAGCCGATCGACGATCAACTCACCGGCGGCCATGCTTTGGGCTGGGCCGATTTCGACGGCGATGGCGTCGACGATGTGGTCGCAGGCTGGCGCGACAAATCCTATGGACTGGCCGTGTACACGCTCCTCAATGGCAAGTGGACCAAGCAGCCGATCGAGACGGGCGCGATGGCGGCCGAGGACCTCGTGGTGGGCGATCTGAATGGTGACGGCAAGCCCGATATCGTGGCTGTCGGACGCGCATCCTCAAACGTGAAGATCTACTGGAATGAAACGAATCGGAATTGATATGGACGAGGTGATCGCGGATACGCTGGGCGAACTGCTCGGGCGTTACAACCGCGATTTTGGGACCTCCTATGAGAAGTCGGAACTGGTGGGACGGCGCTTCTGGGAGACCGTGCCGGTCGAACACAAGCCGCGAATCATCGAATACTTTGTGGATGGCGAAATCTTCGCCGATCTGCCGGTGTTCGAGAATTCTCCAGAAGTGATCGAGCAATTGCAGACTCGTTATGAGGTATTCATCACCACGGCGGCGATGGAAGTGCCGAGTTCGTTCAACGCGAAGTTCCGCTGGCTGAAACGGCATTTTCCCTTCATCCCGGCGAGCCATATTGTGTTCTGCGGCGATAAGAGCGTGTTGGCGGTCGACTATCTGATCGACGACAACGTCCGGCATTTTGAGCGGCTGCAGGGCGAGGGGATTGTGTTCACGGCTCCGCACAATACGCATGAGACGCGTTGGCGGCGGGTGAGCGATTGGGCAGAGGTCCGAGGGATGTTCTTGGGGGTAGACTGAGCATGAAGCATCCGAGAGTCTATCGTCGCTTCAACCAACAGTTCCTGCTTTGAAGGTTCAGGACATACCTAGCTGGAAGGATTGGGTGCCATGTGCGAATGTGTTTGCCAGGAATGACGGCAGGCCAATTTGCTTAAAGCCTGCAATTCCCTGCAATTCGAGACACAAGCGCAGCCAATTCCCCCGAAAATCCACTCTTCATCAATCCTTGCGATGAGGATCCCGAGGATCTCATCGAGTGGCGGAGTCAGTTCCCTGTTCCCAAACCTGGCCCCAACGAATACAAGGCGAAAGCGACACTCCAGGCTTTTCGATTGCACCGGCGAGGCTTGCCAGAGACGCGACGTCAGACGCTCAGCGATCTCGAGGACGATATCGCCGCTCTTGAAGTTACGCTGGCGCGAGGTACAAAGACATGCTTCCACTGTTTGCTGCGAAGCTCATGAAGTTCCAACGCGACGATCGTCCATTTGCAGGCATGATTCGGTTTCACCTTCGTCAACGACCGGACATTTTGAAACGAGTGGGACTTCCCATTCAGAAGTAGCTACTCAACCGACGGCTGGATATCCACCGGAATCCCCGTCAGCCTCGCCAGCGCGGACTTCAGCTCATCGCTCAACACAGCGTACTTCTCAATCAATTTCTGCGCACCCGCATAGTCACCATTGGCTTCAATCGTCAAAATCTCACGCGCCAGCGCAGCCACAGCCGTCTTCATTTTTGCCGCGTCCACTCCAAACTTGCCCGATCCAGAGTCAAACAGAAACGCCCCGCGTTCCACGAGATAGTTGAACTGAATCGCCATCCCGCGGCCGTGCGCCTCTTGAATCCCAAACCGCAAAGAACGGAACGCCGACGCCAAAAATGTCTTGTAGACCGAAGACTCCGAGTTGGGCAGCAACCCATGATCGAAGAAATATTGCAGCACAAACAGCCCGCAGATATCGGCCTTCGCCTCTTCGATCGCGCCATACAGATCTTTCAACGAAGTCCGAACATTGTCATGCGGACCGATCCCATGCGACAACTCATGCGCCAGGATATGCGTGAAAAACCACTCGAAGCTGATGTCCTTTCGATCGCCTTCCGCCAGCAACTCGGCGGCAATTGGAACCAGCACTGAGCGGAACTTCGCTTCCTGCACGTTCTTCATCATCACCTGCTTCGTACCCTTGGCCTTGACGATTCGCTCGTCGTTCGGCAAGTTGTATGCCGCGGTCATCACGCCGTGCGCGCCGTCGCCATTGGCGGAAAGCAGATTCACAACCGTAATCGGCACCGTCGAGCCCAGTTTAGGATTTTTGAAGCGATCCTCCATCGGCAGGTTGTTCTCGATCTCCTGCAGACGATCGGCAAAAAACTTCAGCTTCGCGGATTCCTGCTCATCGCGAATGCTGATGTACGCCTGAAAAGACGCCTTGTATCCGAACAGCTCATCTGTATAGGTCTCATACGGACCGATCGTCACATCCACCGGCGAATCCAGTTCCATCCAGGCGACGTCGCTCGCATAATAGTTGTCATCGAGAAAGGCTTTGGCGCGCAGTTCGCAGAATTTTTTCAACGACGCGTTGGATGTCGCGGCCGCGGCATCGCGCAACAACTTGGCGGCCTTGCCGAGTTCGGCCTTGTACTCCACACGATACGGAACCGCCTTCAGTTTCTTCGTGCGGTCGCCGCGCCGCACCACGGTGAAGAAGTCCATTGGCTTTTCGGACCAAGCTTCGAACTCCTCGCGCGTCATGTCTTCTGGATAGAAGTTCGCGCCGAGTGGCTTGCGATCGGGAACCCCGGGCACGAACGCACGATGCTCATCCAGATCCGACCACGGGCCCTTGTTCAGCCAATAGTATGCAAAGCGGGCGCGTCCTAACTTGGTTCGATCGCTGCGCAGCGATTCGCGCAATGCGGGGTTGCCCTTCCAGACCTGCTTCAGGTAAATGTCGTCCATCACCTTCGCGGCGGAAAGCAGTTTTCTCAGCGCCTCTGCGTCGCCGGTGTCGAGCTTCGACGTGTCGACCGTGAGCTTGACCGGAGCAAAGCGGGCGGACATCCGCGCGAGTTCTAAATCATCCGGAAATACGTTGGCAGCCATAAGTATGAGGGAAAGGAAGAGGCGTCGATGCAACATGACGTTGTAAGTTCAAGTATATGGCCCGTACGTTGCAGGTGAAAGATCTGATCATCGCCGCTGGAGGCATTGTGCTGCAGAATGGACGCGTCCTACTCGTCCACCGGCCGCGCTATGACGACTGGAGCCTGCCCAAAGGCAAGCTCGACGACGGCGAGTCGCCGCTGGAGACTGCGATGCGCGAGGTGCGCGAAGAGACGGGCTTCGAAGTGGAACCGGGCGAGTTCGCGGGCTCGTGTGGATACATGGTGAAGGATCGACCGAAAACCGTCTTGTATTGGGTGATGACGCCGCGCAAGCAGTTCGAAATCCAGGATCGGGAGGAGGTTAGTGAGGTGGTGTGGCTTCCAGTGGCGGAAGCAATGGAACGGTTGACCTATAAACTCGAGCAGGAAATTCTTGAGAAAGCAGCGGCAAACAGCCGTTCCTGATTGACGATCCCGTCAACGTCAACGATGTTTCGAATGCGCCCGTGGCCGACAATCGTTCCCTGGCGGATTTCATGTGCGTGCACTACGATCATATCGGTCAGCTTGTCGACGGGAAAGGCAAACTCATAGTCGTCGTGGGATTTCACAACGATCAGGCTCTCTTGGCGCGAACTCCCTCGGGCCTTGAGCCTTAACTCCGTGCGTAAATCGAAGATCGGGATCATCCGTCCGCGCGACTGCACCGCGCCCAAAACACCGAGCGAATCCGCAGCCCAGGGCACAATCGGCTGCATTGGCATCATCTCGCGAATGCGTTCGGCAGGCATGGCGAAATACTTGCCCGAGATTTGAAATGTGATGTAACGGCCAGGGGGACCGATGTTCATTGTTTCCATCTCATGACGCTTATCGACAAGCTCGAAAGTTTCATGAGTGGCGCTCGTGATAGCATGTATCAACGTGGCTCACCCGTTCTCTCTCTCCAACAAAACAGCTTTAATCGTCGGCGCCAGCAGAGGCATCGGTTTGTCGATCGCCAACCAACTCGCACAAGCGGGTGCTCGCGTCATCCTGGCGGCGCGTTCGATGGACAAACTCGAAAAAATCGCCGAAGGGTTCCGTGCGCAAGGTTATTCCGCCGTCGCCGTCCACATCGATTTGATGGACCCAAACTCGATCAAAGCCTGTGTCGATTCCCTTTCGAACGTTGACATTCTGGTCAACGTGTCGGGAACCAACGTCCGCAAGGCTTTTGCCGACTTCACGCCGGAAGAATACAACCGGATTCTGCAGACCAATCTGCATGGCATTGTGACCTTGACCCAACTCGTGGGTAAGAAGATGATCACCCGCGGCGTCGGTGGCAAGATCATCAATATCGGCAGTCTTATGAGCTTGCTCGGCCTGCCGTACCTGACGATTTACGCCATCACCAAGAGCGCTTTGGCGGGCCTCACGCGCACCTTGGCCGCCGAGTGGGGACGATACAACATCCAGGTAAATTGCATTGCGCCGGGCTTCATTCTCACCGATCTGAACCGCTCGATGTGGCAGGAACCAGTGATGCACGACTGGCTCACCGGCGCTCAGGCAAATCCGAAGATGGGCACCGCCGAAGATGTTGCGCCGCTCGCGGTGTTTCTTGCTTCGCACGGCGCGGACTATGTCACCGGACAGGTGATCGCCGTCGACGGCGGATATTCGACCACTGCCAAGTGGCCTTACGAACCGCCGCCTGATTCCTAGTAAAAGTCATCTGGGTGCCGCTCGGCGAGACTGCCCGGTTTCGCGGCAACCTGCGGATACTTTGCAACCGCATACACTTTCCCCAAACGGTCGCTCTTTCCATATCGAAGAGGCGACCGTTTTATTTCTGCCTGCCCGAAGACTCCCGCGGTTCCATCGAAGCCAGCGTTCATCGGATCGATCCCTTCGACCTGCGTTCCAGCGCAAGCCACTTCAGGTGCTCCAGCGCCTTGAGTACATCACCGCGACCCACAGCACCTTCTCGTTAGCCCGGAAATCGGAAGGATCGAAAGTTTGCAATGGAGAAAGGAACCAAGATGCGTCCGAACGCGGCTCTACTGGCGGAGCATCGCAATTGCTGGTTCGTCCACCGCTCCCTTGAAGGATGTGCGACGATAACAGTTTCGTACCCATGAAAGTTTCGACCAAAGCGCCTTGCCGCGTCGACCTCGCCGGCGGCACCCTCGACATCTGGCCTCTCTACCTCTTTCACGCCAACGCCGTGACCGTGAATTTCGCAGTGGACCGCTACACGTCCTGCGTGATTGAGACCCGTGCGGATTCCCAGATCCACATCCAATCACTGGACCTCAAAAGCGTCGACAACTACGCCTCGCTAGAGACCCTGCGTTCTGCCAAGAAGCATAAACTCGGGCTGGTGGCGGAAGTGTTGAAGTTCTTCACGCCTACTACGGGGCTGACGATCACGACCGATTCCGAAGCCCCTGCGGGTGCCGGTATTTCGGGATCGTCGGCATTGTTGATCGCGACGACCAGCGCTTTCAATAAACTGCTGGGCACGGGTCATAAGATCGAGACGATTCGCGAGATTTCACAGAACATCGAAGCGCGGATTATTAAAGTTCCGACGGGTTGCCAGGATTATTACCCGGCGATGTACGGCGGTGTGAGCGCCATCGAAATGACTCCTGCGGGGATTTTGCGCAAGGCGATTCCGGTCGATCCGCATGAACTCAACTCGCGGGTTGTGCTGGCCTATACCGGCGTGCCGCGCAACTCGGGCGTCAACAATTGGGAAGTCACCAAGGCGCACATCGACGGCGACAAGATCGTCCACAAGAATTTCGAGAAAATCGCCGCAGTTTCCAATGGAATGCGTAGTGCTCTTGAAAAAGGCGACTGGAAAGAAGTCTCGAAGCTGCTGCGTGCGGAATGGGATCATCGCCGCACCAACGCCCCGGGGATTTCCACCGAGATCATTGAGCGCTTGATCGCGGTGACGCGCAAGGCTGGCTCTACCGCTGCGAAAGTATGCGGCGCGGGCGGCGGGGGATGCGTGTTGTTCCTGGTGGAACCGGATTCGAAACAGCGGGTTTCCGACCTAATCGCGGCCGAGGGCGCAACGGTTCTGCCGGTGAAGGTCGCAGAAAAAGGCGTACAGGTGAGGGTCGGCTAGGCGGGAGCCACCAGGGACCATGGAACGCAAGTGAATCAAGCGGGAATACAAGCGGTTGTCCTGCGGGCTGGCCTGTTTATTCTATTTGTCCTGCTTGGACTCACATTCTTTCCTTGGGCATTGGTGGGCCTTTTCGGCTACTTCGGCGGTGCCGCGCTTTCGACTTTTGTCACCGGGCTGGTGGCGAATTTGTTGTCGTTAACCATTTACGAAAATCTGCCTTTAGTGGACGCGGGGCTACGTTGGAATCAATCCGGTGCTCGCAACTTGTTGCTGGGAATCGGAATGGGCTTGGCAGCGGCACTGATCGTGATTGCGGGGCTGCTGGTGACGGGTTCCGCCCGGATGGTTTCCGCTGGATCGTTCAGTATAGGCAGTTTTCTGTTCGTTACTGTGTTGCTGGCCGCAGGCGCGGCGGGCGAAGAGTTGATGTTCCGCGGATACGCGTTTCAATACCTTGCACCGCGCGTTGGCGAGTGGGCGACGGTGTTGCCGGTGGGCGTGATCTTTGGTTTGGCGCACGCGGGTAATAAAAACGCGACACTGATTTCCCTGTTTAATACCATTGCATGGGGCATTCTGTTGGGCTATGCGTTTCTGAGAAGCCACGATCTATGGCTTCCGATGGGCATCCACTTCGCGTGGAACTGGACGTTGTCGATGCTCGGGGCGAACCTGTCGGGATTTTCGATGCAGGGTGTCACTGGGTTGGCGTTGAAGCCGGATATGAATGCTCCGTTGAGTGGGGGCGAGTATGGTCCGGAGGGTAGCATCCTGGCGACGGTCGCGATGTTCGGTGTCGCATGGTTGATCCAGAAGGGTCCGATAGTCGTGCGGGAATGTGCGTTGCTGGATCGTGGCGTGGCGGAGAAAGAGGCTGCGGACATGGCACGCATTACGGCGGAGTTCGAGAGGCGCAAGCGCGAGGGTTAGGCTTCCACAACCCCGGCATTTGTCTTCCATGGTCGTCGCCGGTCGCCACGCAGATTGCCTTGTTTCGAGCCTGTCCCGTCTCTCGGATATTCCTAAGGAATCGCTTGAGTCGCAGTGCCCTCAAAGCGCGTGGTTAGCGGTTCGGCGGCCACGTTTCCCGATCTACGCGAACTGGCCTGAATACAAGAAATAGAAAAGCGCCCTGTCTGGCTTTAACCACCGCGCAAGGCGCTTGTATTCCAGCTACTTCTGCGAGGGGATACCCAGCAGTTCGATCTCGAAGATCAACGTCGCGCCACCGGGAATCGTGGGCGGGCTGCCACGGTCGCCATAGGCGAGATCCGAAGGACACACCAGCCGTGCTTTTCCGCCAACCTTCATCTTCTGAACACCTTCCGTCCAGCACTTCACCACTTGATTGAGTGGGAACTCGGCCGGTTCGTTGCGCTTGTACGAGCTGTCGAACTCCGTGCCGTCCACCAGCGTGCCCCGATAGTGCACCTTGACGATATCCGTGTCCTTCGGCGAAGCACCCGCGCCAGGGGTGAGGTCGCGGAAGACCAGGCCGGTCGCGGTGCGTTCTGCGCCGGGTTCCGCGGCACACTTATCCAAGAACCCCTTCGCCAAAGCTTTTTCGCGTTCGGTCAGACGGCCCATCCGGGATTGGGCGAGGCCTTGAATCTTAGGTCCCCACTCATCGAGCGCAATCGCCGGTTTGTTGCTGGCTGCATCCGAGAGGGCTTGTTTGCACAGTTCCATTTCCTCGGGGCTCAGATCGAATTGTTTGAGAGACTTGGCGATACTAAGTCCCAGGGCGTAGATTGTCTTTTCGTCGTCGGTTTTCAATTGGGCCTTTCCAGGGGCAGCAACTGGCTTGGATCCGCCAGCGGGTTTCGCGAGCGCTGGCTTGGCGGCAGTTGCGGCTTTGACGGCGGCAAGGGGCGGTTTCGCTGCGGCGATAGCGGGCTTCGCCCCAGTGGCCAGGGGCTTGGCTGCGGAAACAGCAGCAGCAGCCGGTTTTGCCGGAACTGCGGGCTTGGGGGCTGTCGCAGGCTGTTGGGCGAGCATCAGACAGGCCGGAGAAAGTGCCAGCAAGAGTATTTTGCGCATCTCTCTCTTACGGTACCAACTCTTGACCGAACGGCGTGAATCGAGATAGGAACTCATCGAAGGTTCCCTCTCCGGCAGCCCAGCCGTCCGCGAAACTTCCCGCACACTTTGACCGGCTTCTAAGCCCTCAATGGACATACTCAACAAGCGCATTCCTTCGGCCGAGGGCGAACGGCAATTTATTCCGGGAAATCGCCAACCGAAAGGATCCCGGCATGAGTCCTCGCAATGACCAGTCGGTATTCAGCTTGAGCACTGTCGTGGCCGCGCCAGTGGGGCGTTTCGTCACCGCATCGAGGGCCACCGTGTCAATGCTGACGTTGGACTTTGACGTGAAGTAAATCCGATTGCCAGCGGGAGAAAAACTGGCGAGGTACAAGTTCACCTGAGGTGCGTCGAGGAATTTGAGGATGGGGGACGATGCGCCGGATTCGACATTGACCAAGCTCACAAACCGGGAAGACAGGATCACGGACGGAATCAGCGCATACCTGCCACTGGGGCTGAAACTCCACGCCTCCGCGACCACCTGCAGATCGGTTCCCTCATTCAGCCCTGGCAAGGCTTTTCTCACCCATCGATTCTGCTGTTTGTAAGAGACAGATTTTCCCGGCGATTGCCCACAGACCGAACCGATTCCGCCTCCGTTGGTTCTATGCCACACGGAATGCAGCGACGTCCGCATACCGCCCGGATGCCTCAGGCGCGGTCGCCTTTCGGATCACGTTTGGCAAAGCTACATTCCCCAACAACTCGCGGTAAACGACACCCAAAGAATAGATGTCAGTCCTCTCGTCGACAGCCTTGCCCGCCGCCAGTTCCGGGCTTGCGTAGATTGGAGCGACCAATCGCGCCGTTCCAAAGTCCACCACTCGCGCGCGGCCCTGCGCATCCACGAGAATGTTCGACGGTTTGAGGTCTCGGTGGATCACACCCTGGCTGTGCGCGTACTCGACAGCCTCGAGCAGTTCGCGAAAAAGCAGCTCGCGGGTCTGCGGCTTTGCTTCATGCTTTTTGCAGTACGTGTCGATGGACTCGCCATCCACACATTCCATCACCAGATACGGTGAGCCATCTTCGCCGACGCCACCGTCGAACAGTCGCACGATGCCGGGATGTTCGAGGTACGCCAGAATCTGTCGTTCTCTTCGAAAGTGTTCCCGAGCCGCGGGACTGAGTGCCCATCCACTCATCACCTTTACCGCCACGGTGCGGTCAAATTCTCCGTCGACGCGAATGGCTTCGTAGACAGCTCCCATTCCTCCCCGTCCGATCAAGCGGGTGGCTTGGTAGGGTCCGAAAACAGGTGCAGCAGCGACGAGACTTCAACTAGAAGCGATGGGTCGTCCTCGCACGCCGATGCAAGGAAACGCTCGCGAGTTTCCTTGTCGGGGATCTCGATCGCTTGGTCGAAGAGCGACTCCAGCAACCGGAAGCGGATGAGTTCAGGCTTGCCCATTTCGATAATTCCGCTTAGTTTAACGTCTTTTGTCCGAGCAGACGGAAGGGCATGCCAGAAAGCTAGGAAACCGAAGCAAAAGTGTGTCAAATTTTTTCACTATCGCGAAGTCGCTGGCGCAACCAGACCAGCGAAAAGCGTATGCTGCGATCCACACTGGACTTCGAGACGGCGAGCATTTCCGCCACTTCCTCCGCCGTAAACCCAAAGAACTAGCGAAGTTCCAGACATCGCGCCTTGTCGGCGTCGAGCGCTTCCAAAGCGGTGAGGGCACCATCCAGGTCAGACAGAGCAGGTTCGCTCGCGGGCCCGACCCACGCCAATTCTGCATTCAACGGCAGGTGCTGCAACTCGCCACCCCTCTTGGACGCTTTCATCGCGCGAGCATGGCCAATCAGGATCCAACGCATCGCCCTCGCTGAGAAAGCGAAAAAATGTTGTCGATCCTGGAGAGCCACTTTCCTGGTGGTCAGAAGCTCCACGAACAGTTGATTCACGAGTTCGGTCGCCTGCAAACAGGCAGCACTGTTCGGATAGCGGACATAAGCGCCGGCGACGATTCGCAATCGATCGTAGACTAGCGGAGTGAGTGTCGAGAGTGCCTCTTGGTCACCGTCTCGCCACTTCTGCGGAAGCACTGTGATCTCTCCACTCAAGCAGTCCCTGCAGTGTAGGCGTTTCCAATCGCCCCGTGTCTTAGATCGGAATTCACTGTAGTTTAACGCTTCGTGCCAACCACCCGCGATATCATCAACCAAGCATGATGATGTTCACCCGCAGCCGCACCTTGATGGCCGTCAGCGCCATCGCTCTTCTGGCAGGCACCGGAGCCTGGATCCTCACCTCTCAACCCGCGCAGAAACCCCAAACCCTAGGACCCACCACCGACGGCGGCTACCTCATTCCCAACGGCTGGAAGGTGAAACCCGTCGGCACACAGACGCTGCTCGACACCTATCCCATGGCCTCGCTGCTCACCAAAGACGGCAAGCATCTCATCGTGCTCAATGGTGGCTTCAAGCCCCCTTCGTTGATCGTGCTTGACGCCGCAACCATGACGGAACTTTCCCGCACACCCGTATCCGACGGCTGGCTGGGCTTGGCATTCAGTAAAGACGAGAAATTCGTATATGTGGGCGGAGGTGCCCGCGCCTCGGTCTTCGAGTTCGCCTGGGATAGCGCCAAACTCACGCCCGCGCGGACCTTCACCATCGTTCCCGAAGCCGGCCGCGCACCCGAGGACTTCATCGGCGACGTCCAGACCGATGGCCGCCTGCTCTACGCCGCCTCGCTTTACCGGGATGCGATCTTCGTCATCAATCCGCAAACGGGCCGCGTGATCGAGAAGTTCCCCACCGGCCGCCGCCCCTACCGGATCCTGTTCCACCCCGATGGCAGATCCTTTTTCGTCTCCAGTTGGGCCGACGGCACGGTCTATCATCACAATGCCGTCAACGGCGAGAAACTCGGACAGCAGCGCCTCGGGCCCCATCCCACCGATATGCTGCTCTCTTCCAAGCCAGTCAAGGCGGAAGAAGAGGAAGATGGCGTAAAGAAAACCCAGACATGGAAGCACCGTATCTTCGTCACTGCGGGAAACACCAATCACGTCTTCGTCATCGGCATCGACGAAGCCAAAGAGATGCGCCTCATCGAGACCATCAGTGTTGCGATGTCACCCCGTCAGCCCGCGGGCATGACGCCTTCCGCTCTCGCCTTCAGCCCCAATGAAGAGAAGCTCCACGTCGTTTGCTCAGACGCCAACGCCGTCGCGGTCGTCGACATCGATGAAGCCAAATCGCAAGTGCAAGGCTTCATCCCTTCCGCCTGGTATCCCATCGCCGCACGCGTGCTGCCCGACTACCGCCTGCTCATCTTCAACGGTCGCGGACTCCGCAGCTTTCCCAACCCCGGCGGACCCAAACCCGGTATCCAAGGCTCGCCCTTACACGAAGGCATCAAGACCGATGAGTACGTCGGGCGCCTCCAAGTGGGATCCGTGTCCACGATCGCGCCGTTCGACGCCGAGACCCTCGCGAAGTACACCAAACAAACCTTCGATAACTCCCCTTATCGCGACACGCTGCTCGACAACGCCAACGTCCCCGCCGGATCCGTGATCCCCAACAAACCGGGCGACAAGAGCCCTATTGAACACGTCGTCTACATCCTCAAAGAGAACCGGACCTACGATCAGGTGCTCGGCGACATCGGCATCGGCAACTCCGATCCCTCTCTGACGCTGTTCGGAGAAAAATACTCACCCAACCACCACAAACTGGCCCGCGAGTTTGTGCTGCTCGACAATTTCTACGTCAATTCAGATGTCAGCGCCGACGGACATAACTGGTCGACGGCCGCCATCGCACCGGATTATGTCCAGCGCATGTGGCCCAACTCTTACGGCGGTCGTCGCAAGAAATACGACTACGAGGGCGGCGAACCGGCCGCGATTCCTCCAGCCGGATATCTCTGGACGAATGCGCAAGCAATGGGAATCGGCATGCGCAACTACGGTTTCTGGACCGAAACCCTCCCCCAACGCAGCCCGCAAGGCGTCTGGGTCGCACGGGTGAAAGATCCGGTGCTGGCACGCATCACCAATATGAAGTTCCCCGGCTTTCAATTGGATATCCAGGACATCGAACGCGCCCGCATCTACCTCGAAGATCTCGCCGAATTCGAAAAAACGAACTCCATGCCCAAGCTCACGCTTTTGCGCATCGGCAACGACCATACTTCAGGAACCTCGCCCGGCAAATACACCCCGCTCGCCGCCATGGCCGACAACGACTTGGCTCTGGGCATGATCGTCGAAGCACTGTCGAAATCGAAGTTCTGGGGCAGAACCGCCATTTTTGTCGTCGAGGACGATGCTCAGAATGGATCGGATCACGTCGATTCCCACCGCTCGCCGGCATTCGTACTCTCGCCCTATACCAAACGCGCGGTCGTCGATTCGAGCTTCTACAACCAGACGTCGGTTCTCCGCACCATGGAACTTATCCTGGGTCTGAAGCCCATGACGCAGTTCGACGCCGCCGCACGTCCCATGGTCTCCGTCTTCGGAACCGAGGCCAATCTCTCCCCCTATACTTCGGAAAAAGCCCGCATCGATCTCAATGAGCGCAACCCGCAAAAATCCGCCACCGCCGCCCGCAGCATGCACATGGACTTCTCTCGCGAAGACGCCATCGATGACGATGAGCTGAATGAGATCCTCTGGAAGGCGATCCGCGGAGGCGAGCCGCCGGCCCCGGTCCGCAGCTACTTCCCGGGGGTGCCAAGGGCAGTTGGGCCTCGTTAGTTTACTGAACAGCGACACAGCCGCGTGGTGCGGCCCGCGTGCGTTGTATCGCTCGTTCCTCAATAGTGGCAGGGGCCGTCGCGCCCCACCAAGCGGTTCGTTTGGAACAGTCTCGCGGTGGCCTCTGGTATCGAGCGCGTTCGGTTGTTGAATTGCTGGCTGGAACGATTTCTCCGAAAATGGATGCCACCGCGGCACCTCGAGTTGCGTACACCATAGTAGATGCAGCCAGCGGCGGACCTCACCGAACTCAATCGCCTCCTCAGCGAGGCACAGAGCGGTGATCGCGCGGCCTATTCGGCGATCCTGCGGTCGCGGCAGGCGATGGTTTATTCAATCGCGCGGAACTTTCTCCGCAACCCGGCCCACGCCGAAGACATCGCACAGGATGTGTTCCTGGAACTGCATCGCAACTTGCCGTCGATTGAGTCCGGGGCACATTTGATTTCCTGGCTCCGGCAGGTGACCGGGCGCAAGTGCATCGACCAGTCGCGGCGGGCGTGGTTCCGGCGGTGGACGAATCTGGACGACGGCATCGAGCATCGTGAAACAGCAGTTGTGGCAGAGCCGCGAGATCCGCTGTTGGCGGATCGCATCCACAATGCGATGGGAAAGTTGCCGGAAAAGACGCGATTGATGATGATCATGCGGTTTCAGGAAGAGATGGAACCCGGCGAGATTGCCGAGAGTATGAAAGTGCCGGTGGGCACGGTGAAGAGCACCATCCATCGTGGTTTGGAACAATTGCGCCGTCGCTTGACGGGCACGGTGATGCAAAAGGGAAAATCATGGATCAGTTTGAGAACGATCTAAAACAGGCGTTGCGGCAAGTGGATCCTCCGGCGGGCTTTGAGCAGCGTGTGCTCGCCCGGCTGGCGCGGGAATCCGCTGCGACAAGACAGCCCTCACGATTTACGGCCTGGGCCACGGCCGCGGGCTTGGCGTTCGCATCGCTTGGCGGCGTCGCGATTTATCAACAGCAACAGCAGCGCAGGGCGATGGAAGCTCGCGATCAACTGCTGCTTGCGTTGCGTGTCACCAGTGAAAAGCTGGATGTCGTCCGCAGCCGTATCAACCATAGCTCCGCAAGCGATTCAGGCTTGCATTCCAATGAGTGAGATCCCTTCATGAAACTCCTTTCTCTTGTTCTCTGCGCTTCGCTGACCCTTTCTGCGCAGTCACTCGATCTGCGTCATCTCGACCGGCTGGCCGAGAAGACCGGTGAGGTCGTCAATGTGACTTTGGATGAGGGGCTGATCCGCCTGGCGGCTTCGTTTCTGAAGGGTGGCGGCGAGGATCTGCGCGAGGTGCGTAACATCCTGCCAGGGTTGAAAGGCATCTACGTCCGCAGCTACAACTTCGAGACAGCCAATGCCTATTCCGCAGCGGACGTGGAGAAAATCGAACAACAGTTAAAGGGTTGGTCGACGATTGTCGAAGTGCGCAGCGGGCGCAAGGGCGAACACTCGAAGGTCATGTTAAAACCCGGCCAGGGAATCGTGGTGTTGAATTCCGGTCCGCGAGAGCTGACCGTGGTGAACATCGAAGGATCGATTACCATGGAGCAACTTGAGAAACTGGGCGGACACTTGGGCATCCCCGAGGTGGACGTGAAAAAGAACAAGTCCTCTTCGAAAGTGAAAGACGAAGAGTAGTTACGAAGTTCGGTAGCTATTGAGGAACCAGCGACACAACGCATGTTTTTGGGCCAAGCTTGGATTTCATGCGACGTAGAAAATCCTAAAGGCGAGACGAACACGGAATAACTGGCCGGCGAAATGGACCGGGGAGGCAGGCAATACTTGCCGGCCCCTATTGAGGAAGCCCCGGCCTTGGTCGGCTAGCGATTCGCAGGCTCCAGCAGTTTCGTATACAGCGCCGCTCCCGAAATATCCCGCAACACCACCCGCATCGCCTGAGACTTCGCTTCAACCTGTACGTCGCCGAAGAACTGATAACCCGCGGACGGCGGCAGATTTCCCTGCCCCTTCGGTGGATGCTTCGCAAACACCATCTCAGGGCCAAACGTGTTTTCCAGCGTCCCAGGTCCGAATGACCCCGCGTGCAGCGGCCCGGAAACAAACTCCCAAAATGGATCGAAATCCTTGAACTGAGCACGTTCCGGAGAGTAGCGATGCGCCGCCGTATAGTGGACATCCGCCGTGAACCAAACCGTGTTGCGAATGCGATTGTCTTTGATGAACTTCAACAATCGCGCGGTTTCCAACTCGCGGCCAAACGCCGGACCATCGCCATTGGCGATCGCCTCAAACCGCGTCCGCCCCTGCGGATCCTTGCCATCTGGAACCAACAACCCAATTGGCATATCCGCTGCGATCACTTTCCAAACAGCCTTCGATTCGCGCAGCGCCCCTTGGAACCACTCCATCTGCCGCGCACCCAGAAAGTCCGTCTCCGCGCTCTCGGACTCCTGCCGGTTAAAAGTGTTCGGTCCGCGAAACGACCGCATATCCAACACAAAAACATCCACCAAAGGACCATAGCTCACGCGCCGATGGATCCTGCCACCATCGAACGGAATCGGCGAGTATTCGCGAAACGCCTGGCGTGCGCGAGCCGACAGCACCCGGATGTCTTTCTCCGTATAGCGCGCATTCGCTGTCAGATCCGTACTCGATGACCAGTTGTTGAGCACCTCGTGATCGTCCCACTGCCAAACCTGCGGGATATCGGCAAGAAACTTGCGGAAGTGACCATCCAGCAGGTTGTACTTGTACGCGCCGCGGAACTCAGCCAGCGTCTCCGCAACCTTACTCTTTTCGGGCGTCACCAGATTCCGCCAGATCGTGCCATCGGTAAGCTTCACTTCCGCCTCTACCGGAACATCGGCATAGATGGTGTCACCGCTATGGATGAAGAAATCAGGACTGGCTTGGCGAACCGCTTCGAAGCCGCGCATCCCGCCCCAATCGGGATTGATGCCGTAGCCTTGCCCGGCTACATCGCCAGACCACGCGAATCGCACATCCCGCGAACTCTTGCGCGAAGGTGTCCGCAACTGCCCGCGAACCGGCTCGCTGAGCGTCTTGCCGTCTTCGAATTGGACATCGTAAAAGACTGTCTGGCCTTCTGGCAGACCCTTCAAAATCAGCTTCGACGTGAAATCCGTCGAGCCCTCGCACAAAGATCCGCGCACGAGACGCTTCGAACCGTTCTCTGTCGTTCCCCAACGCACGAGCATCTTTGCCGCGCGATCGCCGCGAGCCCAGATCAGCGCGCGATCGTAGGTGACATCGCCCGAAGTCACCGCTTCCACATTCGGACGCCCGGCACCACGTACGAAGGCTGGTCCCGCGGCGGCAAGTAGTAGCCCGCGACGCGTGATCATGCGCGGTTCAATTCGGTAAACAGAGCCTTGTACCAGCGCAGAAAGCGTTCCGGTTCGGTGCTGGCGGTGCATTCGCAGAGCAGATAGCGTTCGTACTTCGACTTGCGCAACAGCGTGAACAACTCACGCCACGGATAGTTCGAAGAAAGTTCATTGATATGGACGTTCTTGACCCACGGTCGCAGCAATTCAAAGCTCTTGGCGATGCTGCCGTTTTCGACATCGGTCGGATTCGAGTTCCAGCAAAGCCCCACATTGTCATGCTTGGTCGCACGCATAATGGCCGCCATGTTCGTCGGAACCTGCGTGATCGCGCCATGCACTTCCACCCAGATTTCGACGCCTTTGCCCACGCCAAAATCGCCCAGCTCTTTGAGGCATGCCGCGATGTTCGCCACCGTCTGCTGCGGCGTGACTTCTTTGGGAAATCCATTGGGGCGCACCTTGATACCCCAGGCATTGGTGTCGTGGGCGAGATCGATCCAGGTCTTGCCGATCTCAACATTCTTCTTTCGCACCGCGGGGTCGGGCGAATGGAATTCGCAGGTGGTGCCGTACGAGAGCAGTTTCACCTTCGAGCGCGCGAACCGCGCGGCAACGCGCTTGCGATCGTCAATGTTCAGTGTTGGCTCGACTCCATGCTTGTGCTCCGTGCGAAGCTCGACTGCGAAAAAGCCGGTCTCTTCAAGCTTGGTGATGCAGGTTTCGAGATCCCAATCTTTCAGGATGTTGTAGGTGACAGCGCCGAGTAGCATTTCCTCACTATCGTACGCCAAACCGAAGCGGACGAGAATCGCCTGCTAACGCCGAGAGATCGCTGCCGTCTCTGACAAGACCGCAGTGTTTTTTATCGATCCCGCAGAAACGCTGCTGCTTCGTCGAGAGACAGTTTCGCTTCAGGCATCGAGAGCAGTTGCCAGACATGCGGAACCACAGGCCAGATCTTGCACTCGACGCGAACGCCCGCGGCCCGCGCGCGTTCGGCGAGAACCGTGGAATCGTCGAGCAGCGTCTCATCCGCACCCACGTGGATCAGCATCGGTGGCAAAAACTTAAGATCGGCATGAACATCCGCAAAAAGTGGCGAAACCAGCGGATTCTTGGGATCCATGCCCGGTGCGAGGTAGTAGCTGGCGATGGTCTCAAGCCCTTTGGCGTGGAACATCGCGCAGCGCTTGTCGTTCTTTTGCCGCGACGCGCCGGCACCGGTGAGATCGGTGAAGGGCGAGAACAAAACGACCGCGTAAGGCAAGCTGTCTCCGGCCTCGCGTAAACGCAGAAGGGTGGCGAGGACAAGGCCACCACCGGCGGAATCGCCGCCGATCGCAATCGGCGCATCGGGATCGTCGCGCCGCAGTGCGCGGTAGGCCTCCACCGCATCGTCGAGGCCAGCGGGAAAGGGATGCTCGGGCGCGAGTCGATACGAAGGCGCATAGACGCGAAATCCGCGTTGCGCAAAGGCCGTTGTATAGGGCCTGTGCGTGACTACGTTGCAGGCAATGTATCCGCCGCCATGGAGATAAAGCAGAATCTTCTTCGCCACCTTGGCGGCGACCGCGGTTGGTTCCAACCATTCGCCATCGGATTGTCCGACGCGGGCCGGAGTGATGCGAACATCCGGCGGGACTTTGAAAAAACTGCGATCCATGATCGCGCGGATCGCATGGATATTATTCGCGCGGGCAAGCTTCTTCTTGAAGGTATGCCGAAGGAGCGTGCTCCAGAGATAGGCCTGCCAGCTTGCCATAGTTTTAGACCATACTACACACCCACACCCACCAAAAGAAAAGGCCGTTTCGGACTTCTCCGCAACGGCCCTTCTCAGTTGTATTCAGGCTCAGGCTTTCTTGACGACAGGTGCCGCAACGGCCGGTTTTACTGCCGAACCACCCACCGGACCTCCGCCCATCTTGTCGATCTCGTTGAAGTACACGCGCCGTTCCTGTTCCATCGCGTTATTCGACAACATCACCGCAATCGAATCGTGCAGTCCCACTTCCAGATCCGCCAGCGGACGTCCGCCGGTTTTGCAATCGTTGAAGAAGCTTTCGAGTTCGACGTCCACCGGATTGCGTTCTTCTTCGGACACCACGACGCCCTTCTGCATCAGCCAAAGGCGGGCGAACTTCATTTCTTTGGTGAAGAAGCCGTCGGTGTTCGGGTCGTACTTGTCCTTGTCCATCAGCAGCGGCAGGCCCTTGGTTGCGGCGCCTAAAGCAAAACTCGCGCCCGCTGCCGCGGCCTTTTCTTTGCCAGCCGCCGGAGCCACATCCGCCTTCTTTGGTTCCACAAACCACATGCCGGTCGGCAGCGTCGCTTCGCCATCGCCGATGGTCAAATGGATCGCGCCCTTGGTTCCCATAATCACTTCGCCGAATTCCGGACGCGACGAGTTGAGATACGGCAAGTGCGAGTTGGTGGTGATCGAACTATAGACCAGCTTTTGGCCCTTCGGATACTTGTAGATCAACTGGATGTTGTCGTAGACTGTGCGGCCATCTTTCCAGTAGTCGTTGCCACCGACCCCGATGACATATTCGGGCTTGGATCCGAACATCCAATCCGCAACGTCGATCTGGTGCGAGGCGAGTTCCGCAGTGAGTCCGCCGGAGTAATCTTTGAACAGACGCCAATTGGCGGGGTTCTGCGGTCCGGCGGGAACCTTCATCACCCAGCCCGGATTGCGATGCCACTGCGCGTGGATGTGCGTCACGTCGCCGAGCACGCCTTTGTCGATCATCTGCTTGGCGGTTTGATAGAACTTGCTGTAGCGGCGCTGCAGCCCGACCTGCAACACCTGCTTCGGATACTTGGCGTACAACGCGCGCAAAGCATGCACTTCTTCCGGCTTGAAGACCAGGCTCTTTTCGCAGAACGTGTGCTTGCCTGCTTCGAGAGCGGCCTTGGTCACTTCGTAGTGCAGATAGAGAGGAACTGCGATGATGACGGCTTGCACGTCTTTGTTGGCCATCACCTCGCGATAGTCCGTGTAAGGAGTCGCCTTGTTGAGCTTATAGGCACCGATGCCCTTCGCACGAGCCGCATCGTTGACATCGCATACCGCGATGCATTTGCCGTTCTCGACCTTATTGAGGTGCTTCAACAGGTAGGATCCACGTCCGCCAGATCCGATCACGGCATATTGAATTGTATCCCCGGCAGCCTTAACTATGGCGGGGGCTTTGCCGAATTCTACAGCCACCGCGGCGGCAACGCCAACGGCGGCAGCTGTCTTGACGACATCGCGACGCGTCGGCTTGGCTCGATCTTTCTTGTCTTGCATGGACGTTTCCCTCTAAGTATTTGAGTCTATCGCAATCCGATGCCTTACTGGAACCGTTCTCATTACTGAGAAAACCTTCTTAGCTTTCTTGGGTTCCGTTGTCTCACCTCGGGCTTGCCTCACAAAGTTGTCTTCCTGGTGGGTCTTTCATTCCGCAAGTCCCGAAGGGGGGCTGTAGTTCCGAATACCGGCGTTGTATAATCACGGCTGCATGATCGAGCTGGACATCCAACCCAAAAAGAAAAAAACTTTCGACCCGGATGAGGACCGCACCTTCCGGATTCTGTTGATCGGCGACTTTGGTGCCGCCGATGTTGCACGGCCTCAACTCATCGACCGCGATAACTTCGAAGAAGTTTTGCAGAAGATGAAAGTCTCGGTGGAACTGCCACTCGCAGGCAAGATCTCCATCCAGGACATCGACGATTTCCATCCAGATGATCTCTACCGCAGTCTCGATCTGTTCCACTCTTTGCGTCAAGCCCGTGCACGCCTTGAGAATCCAGAGACCTCCAAGCAAACCGCCCAATTGCTCTTCAGCGGACCCACACCCCAGGCGAGCATGGATATCCTCAAGCCCGCCAACGTGCTCGATCAGATTGTGGAAGAAGCCTCCGGCGGCAAGTATGTCGACCCTTTCGCCGACTATGTGCGCAAGCTCGTCGGACCGTACACCGTGCCCAAGCCGGATCCAAAACTGCCCGAAATGCTCGCTGAAATCGACGCCGCTGTTGCTGGCAACATGCGCCAGATTCTGCACGATCCCGGCTTTCAAACCATCGAAGCCGCATGGCGCGCCATTTTCATGATGACTCGCGGCGTCGAAACCGGTGTCGAAATGAAGATCTACGTCATGCACTATCCGAAAAGCATGTTCGTCACCGATCTCCTGCAGGCCAAGAATCTCAAAGATACCGTCCTGCTCTCGGTGATGAAGTCGCAGGAATGGAACCTCATCGCGGGCAACTATTACTTCAGCGGCGGTGAGATTGACATGGAACTGTTGGGACGCGTCGCCCTGCTTGCCGACAACTCCGGAACCCGCTTCGTCGCTGGCGCCGAACCCGATATCGCCAAGTGGCTGGAACCATCCGCGGGCTATCGCGAACTTTGCGCCATTCCGGAAGCCTCCGCCGTGGCCCTCGCGCTGCCTCGTTGGATCCAACGCCTGCCCTATGGCAAAAAGGCCTCTGAAATCGAGACCTTCGATTTCGAAGAGATCCCCGGCAAGCCCGAACACGATCAATACTGCTGGGCAAATCCAGCGTTCGCCGTGGCTTATCTCACCGCGGAAAATCATGTCTCGGGCGAAGAGTCGTTGAACATTCACTCGATGCCCGCACACATGTATCAGGACGATGGCGAGAACGTCGTGAATCCTTGCGCCGAGTTCCTCATCAAGCAATCCGACTGCGAACGCCTCATGGAAAACGGCCTGATGCCGTTGCTCTCCATGAAGGGGCAGGATTGGATCCGGCTCGCAGGCTTCCGCGCCATCAACGGACGCCCGTTTCTCGACTAGCTTTCTTCCGGACGCGGGCGGAAGTACTTGGGCTGTCCCGCGTCCATTCCATAACTCTTGGTGGCGGAACAGATCAACGACTGCCCCAGTGGAAACGTCCAGCCCGCCTTGCTACAAATCGCTTCGATCCGGAGCGGAAAGCTCAGCGTTCCGTTCAGCCAGCCCGGCAACGGCGCGAGGCTGCTGGTAGGCTTGGCATCCGTCAACGGTTCCCACACCCGGAACTTAAACCACGCCACAGGCATCAGCAGCGAATTGAAATAGCCAATTCTCTCGATCGAAAAACCCGCGCGCTCAAGCGCATTTCGCAAACGCTGCTTCGTGAACCTCTGCCGTTCCCACGTGTGTTCCGAATGCCGGCTATGCAACTCATCGAGCGCCGCCACACGGATCAACAACACGCCCCCGGGCTTCAGCACGCGGCAAAACTCCTGCAAAGCCGCGTCTTCTTTGCCTCGCTCCAAATGCACGATCACATCCAAGGACAACAACAGATCGATGCTCTCCGAAGCCAGCGGCACCGCTTGGATATCTCCGCAGACTAGCTCGTCGAGCCCCAGTTCGCGAGCATGTCTCAACCCGGCAGGCTCGAGATCCATCGCAACAACCGGATGCTTATAGCGCTTCGTGAAGTGCGCTGCGAATCCGCCCGTGCCGCAGCCCAACTCCGCCACCCGCGGCGCATGGAACCGGATCAGGATGTGATCCAGCCAAGGCCACAGGATGGCTCGCATCCCTCGGAACCACCAAAAAGTTTCCTCGGTGATGCGTATGTTGCGGATCTCTTCCGCGTTCATCGACGACATGTGCGGTTTACGTGCTCTTCAGATAGTATTCCGCGCGGCGCGTTCTGTAAAAGTCCAGTGTCTCGCGCAAGCCCTCGCTGAGATCCATTGCAGGCTGCCAACCAAGCATCGCACGCGCGCGATCGATGCACGAATAGTAGTCGCCGATGTCGATCCGTTTGTACTCTTCGGGAAACGGAATCAGTTCCGGCGCAGGCAAACCCACTTCTTCGGATAGCAACCCCGCAATCTCGCGCAACGAAACCGGCGCACCAGATCCGATGTTGATCACGCGTTCCTTCACCGTCGCCAAGCCGGCCAGCAGAAACGCCCGCACGGCGTCGGATACATGGATCGGATCGCGTAACTGCAAGCCATCCCCAAAGAGCCGCATCCGTTGCCCTTCGAGCGCCTGCCGCAAAAACACGCCCAACACGCCTTGCGCGGGCAGATGCAGTGCCTGCCTCTGACCATACACATTCGTCAAACGCAAGATCACCGCGTCGATCCGCCCAAGGCGCGAGAGCAACCAGTGATAATGCTCGGCGGCGTAGTTGTGGACGCCGTTGTAGTCGACCGGTTCCACGGGATGATTCTCATCCACCGGCAGCGTTTGCGGGATCCCATAAATCTGCCGTGTGGACGCGAAAACAATACGAGGCGGTATCGCCCGGCGCGAACAGCATTCCAGAAAGTGCAACTGCGAAACCGTGTTGATCTGCAGGTCGCGTTCCGGACGCTTCATGCTGTCCGTATGCGAAATCTCACCGGCCAGATTGAAGATAAAGTCCGCCTCGCGGACAAGCGGCTCAACCACGAGTGTCTCTGCCACATCCACGCGATGCACGTGGATCTCACCCTGCGCACCATCGAGATTGTGCTCGTTGGCCCCACAGCTTTCCACGCACGAATCGATGACATCCACAATCGCGCCGGCCTCCGCCAGAGCGATCGCGAGGTTGCTGCCGATAAAGCCGAGTCCTCCGGTGACGACGGCCCGCTTGCCTTTATAGCCAATCATGACAGCGACTCCCGCACGATCGCGCTCACCTGTTCCGCATCCTGAACCGAAACATGAGGACCAATGGGCAGAGACAGAACCTCTGCCGCCGCGCGCTCTGAAATCGGCAGCGTTCCAGCAATCTCACAATGCCGCCGGAACCCCGGCTGCAAGTGCAGCGGAACCGGATAGTGCACACCGCTCTGCACGCCTTTAGTGAGCAGCGCATGCTGTAGTTCCGCGCGTCTGCCGCCATGCACGCGGATCACGTAAAGATGATGCACCGAACCCGGCGGATACGTCAGCAGCGTAATCCCCGGACATCCGCGCAACACCGCCGCGTAAGCGGACGCCACAGTCGCGCGATGCGCATTCCAATGTTCGAGGTCCTGCAGAAAGGCCCGTAAATAGCAGCAATGCATCTCATCGAGCCTCGAGTTGATGCCCGGCGCGCGGGCGATCTGATCGTTGATGCGTCCGCCATCGCGCAGCATCCTGGCCCGCCGCGCGATCCGCGAATCCGCCGTCACCACGGCGCCGCCGTCACCCAACGCGCCGAGATTCTTGGTGGGATAGAAACTATACGCCGTATAGTTTGAGAAGTCCGTCAGCGCAAGGCCCTCATGCCGCGCGCCGTGCGCCTGGCAAGCGTCCTGAATCAGCACCGCCCCTCGCTCGCGGCACAACGCAGCAAGCTCAGAAAGCCGTGCGGGCTGCCCGTAAAGATGCACCGCGATCACCGCCGCCACGTCGGATGTCCAGGCGCGCGCCACCGCCTCAGGGTCGATCAGCAGCGTTTCCGCATCCACATCCACAATGCGCGGCGTCGCCCCGGCGGCCAACACCGCATGCGCCGTGAACATCGAGGTATGGGATGGCAAAATCACCTTCTGCTCGCGCCGCACAATCCCGGCCTCGCGCAAGCAAAGCTCGATCGCTGCTGTGCCCGTGCCGGTTCCCACCGCATGAGATCCGCCAGTAAAGCTCGCGAACTCTTCCTCAAACGCCTTGCACTGCGGGCCGGTGATGTATTGGCCCTGCCGGTGCATCGCCTCAAGGTTCATCTGCACCCGGGCTTTCGATCGATCGAGCACCGGCTGCAAATTCACCATGGAAATCATTCTGCTGAGGATGTTTTGGAAAGCAATTGCGAAACCGGCGTCCAAACCGCCGTTCTCAAAAACAACGCAAGAATCTGCGCAAACGTCCGGGCCAGCGGCACGGGCCGAAAAAAGCGGCTGCTACCATGCAGTCGCGGAAGGTGCCTCACCGGAACTTCGGTGGCGCGATGGCCGTTCGATTCCAGTTGGTGCACCAGTTCCACGCAGATGGTTCCGCTGGTGGACGTGAGTTGTTCGACATCGATCAGGCTGCGGCGAATTAAGCGGAAGTCGCAATCGACATCCCGCAGGCTCAACGAGAACAGCCAACGCGAAAACTGGTTGTAAAGGCCGCCGATGAGCAGCCGGTGCTGCGAATCCGACCTCTTCGATTTGTAACCATTCACCCAGACGCCCGTTGGGCCGCAGGCATCCAGCAGCAACGGAAGTTCGCGGACATCATACTGTCCATCGCCATCGGTATAGAAGACAAAATCCTTGGTGGCGGCCGCGAAGCCACTGCGCAGTGCTGCGCCGTAGCCGAGATTTCGCGGATGCGTTACGATGCGCATCCGCTCGGGTCCAAAAATCTCCTGCAGTTGCTGCAGAACGCGGCCGGTGTGGTCACTGCTGCCGTCGTTGACGACGATCACCTCGTGGTCGGGCACGTGGCTTTCGAGAACTTCGAAAACCCGGGTCACAAGCGTTCCGATCGAGTTTCCATCCTCATACGCTGGAAAAAAGACGCTGAGGCTGGGCGTACTTCTGTTGGCTGCTGACTGGGTCCAAGGCAAGGGTCCGAACTCCTAACTGTTCAAAGCTGGCCCCCCCTGTTTCATAGGGCGCTTCGAATCGTGAAAATCAGAGTATACCCGAAATGTTACAGATGTTGCGAAGTCTTTTGACACAAATTTGCATCGTGCGGTTTTTACTACGTCTATGTTAGTTCTAATCTTTGACAGATGCCAATGCGCTGGCCACGAACTCCAACATTCGTCTATACTGCCAACACGGCCCCGAATGCACCAGCGCGAAATAAGAACTCTCTCCCTTCTGGCCGTGCTCACCTACCTGCCGGTTCTGACCCAGCCGTTCCTGTCGGATGACTACATTCAAATCCATCTGGGACGCTTCTACGGCCCCGTATCCGCTTGGCCCGCCCTCGCCGCCGATGCCCTTTATCGCTGCCGCGCCACCTCGATCATCCTCACCCACTGGACCGAACAGGCCCTCGGACTCGCACCCCTCGGCTTCTACCTCACCGCTATCGCGCTGCACGCCGCCGCCACCTGCCTGCTCTATCTCACCGCCGTCCGCAAACTGCGCATGGACGGGACGGCGAGCTTCTTCGCCGCCGCCTTTTTCGCTGTCTACGAAGGCCATCAGGAAGCGGTCATGTGGTACGCCTCCCTACCCGAGTTGCTGTTGTTCCTCGCCTGTCTGGGATTCGTCTGGTGGTGGATCGATTGGATGGAATCCGGCCGGCCGCTTCACTACGCGCTTGCCCTCAGTTGCTTCGTGCTCGCACTGCTCTCAAAAGAGCCGGGCGTGGTGTTGGTTCCGGTTGCCGCCGGTCTACTGTTCTGGAAACGGCGAATCCACCTGGGGCTGTGGATCCTGCCACTCGCGGTGCTGGCGCTCATCTACACTTGGGGAATCTTCGCCGCAAAAGCCGATCATCTCCATCTAAATGATGGGACATTTTCTTCCTCCGCGCCATTTATCCTGACATGGCTCAGAAGTCTTCTCCGAATGTTCTGGTTCTGGGGATTTCTAAGCCTGGCCCTGATTCGCTGGAAAACGCTGCCGCTTCCGGCGGTCTTCTGGATCGCCGTTTCACTGCTGCCCTACTGCTTTCTCACCTACATGCCGCATGTGCCGAGCCGACACATATATCTCGCAAGCGCTGGAATGGCGCTGATTGTGGGCGTCGCTTTGGCGGGAATGCAGGAACGCCGCTGGATACTTACCGCCTTATTCACGGCGATGCTGGTACATAACATCGGCTATGTTTGGATCAAAAAACGCCAGCAATTTCTCGATCGCGCCGAACCGACGGAGCATCTGCTGCGCATCGCCCGCGAAAAGGGTGCCCCACTCACAATTGGCTGCTTCCCCTATGCCCGCGAAGTCGCCGAGCGAGCAGTGGAAATCATGTTGCGGTGGGACGCTCAAAAATCGCTGCACTGGTCGAAAGAAACCGGGGCTCTCAATCTTTGCGAAATGAGAGCCCCCGCATCTTCTAAACGCTAGCCGAAGCCGCCAGCGCCTGATCGATGTCCCAAAGGATATCGTCGATATCCTCAATGCCGATCGACAACCGAACGAGGTCGGGAGTCACCCCCGCGGCCAACTGCTGCTCAGCCGAAAGCTGCTGATGCGTGGTCGACGCCGGCTGGATCACCAAAGACCGCGCGTCGCCCACATTCGCCAGGTGCGACAGCAGTTTGAGTGAGTTCACGAACTTCTTGCCAGCTTCCAAACCACCCTTCACGCCGAAGCTGAAGACAGCGCCCGATCCGCGCGGCGTGTACTTCTTCGCAAGCTCATAATACGGGCTCGACGGCAGTGAGGCGTACTTCACCCACGACACACCCGGATGCTTTTCCAGATGCGTGGCAACAGCCATTGCATTCGACAGATGGCGATCCATCCGCATGCCCAGCGTCTCAATCCCCTGCAGAAACAGGAACGAGTTGAACGGGCTTAGTGCCGGACCCATGTCGCGCAGTCCTTCCACACGGCACTTGACGATGTACGCAATCGGGCCGAGCGCTTCGGCAAACTTCATGCCGTGATAAGCAGCCGACGGCTCGCTCATCAGCGGGATCTTGCCGCTATTCCAATCGAACTTGCCGCCATCCACAATGATGCCGCCAATCGATGTCCCATGGCCACCCATGAATTTGGTGAGAGAATGAACCACGACGTCGCAGCCATAATCGATGGGGCGGCAGACATAAGGGGTGGCGAACGTGTTGTCCATAATCAACGGCAGGCCGTGTTCATGGGCGATCGCCGCGACTTTCTCGATATCCAGAATATTGCAGCGCGGATTCGAGATCGTCTCGCCGTAGAGCATCTTGGTATTGGGCTTGATCGCCTTGCGAAAGTTTTCCGGATCGTCCGGTTCCACAAACGTGACGTCCATGCCCATCTTGCGGAAGGTCACATCGAGCTGTGTGTACGTGCCGCCATACAACGTGCTCGCCGCGACAATGTGATCGCCCGCCTGGCAGATGTTGGTGATGGCGATGAACTGCGCGGCCTGGCCGCTCGCCATCGCAAGCGCCGCCACACCGCCTTCGAGCGCAGCCACGCGCTGTTCCAGCACATCCGAAGTCGGATTCATGATGCGCGTATAAATATTGCCAAATTCCTTCAGCCCGAAGAGATTCGCGGCGTGATCGGAATCATTGAATACGAACGAACTTGTCTGGTAGATCGGCACAGCCCGCGACTTGGTTGTCGGATCGGGCGCATAGCCTGCATGTAGCGCTTGGGTGTTGAAACCCCACTTGCGGTCTTCAGCCATAATCCACATTCTACAGGAGTTTCAAAGAAAGCTCCCAATGCATCCCGAGACTCTTCGTATCATCAGCTTTAAAGCTCTGCGGGATTGGAGCTTCGCAGAATCCCGAAGTTCATGGTCGTGGTGGGGAGCCAATGGCTCTGGCAAAACGGCGTTGTTCGATGTCTTTGGATTCCTGATTCAGAGAAGTGGTCAGTCGAGGCCACGAAGGCAGATGACTGGCCATGCGATTTCGAATGAGCAGGATTGTGACAAACCGGATGAGGAACTCACCGCGAAGAGCAGACGCTGGAATCACCGGATATCTTGGCGATGAAGGTCGAACTACGCAAACCTTGAAAACGCTTGAAAAGGCGAAGGCCCACCTGCTCCGGTAAGAGCGGGTGGACCTTCGTTGTGAATAGAGATTCGGACTAGAACGAGTAGCGCAAGCTCAACTGAATGTTGCGTTCGCTACCCTTGCTGGTGACCATGCCGAAAGTCGCGTTCGTCGGGTTGGTGTCGACGCCGTTCCAGTTCGGATGGTTCGGGAAGTTAAAGAATTCCGCGCGGAACTGCAATGCCTGACGTTCCAGGAAGCGGAAGCTTTTGAACAACGCGCCGTTCCAGTTCTGGAAGCCAACGTTGTTGAAGGTGATCGAGTTGCGATTCTGGTTCGGTGCAGTGCCATTGGTCGGCCGGGTCGCCCAGGCGGAGCCGTTGACCTGCGGATTGAACCAGAAGTCAGTCACTCCCGCGTAATTCAAGTTCGCGTTGCGGTTGGCGAATTGCAGCGGGCGGTTGGTTTCGCCATTCAGGTTCCACGGCTTGAAGTTGGTCGAACCGATACCGAGGTAATCGTCGCCGTTACCGATGGTGATCGGCGCACCGGTTTGGAACTGCACGCTACCCGACATCTGCCAGCCACCGAGAACCGTTCTCAGCATGCCCTTGTTCCCATTGAAGAACGGCATGTCCCAGATGAAGTTCGAGATCACGATGTGGCGCGAGTCGTTGGCGGACTTGCCCCAGTTGAGACCCTGGTTGAAGGTGTCGATGAAGCCATCGCGAGGACCGGAGTTGTTATCCATGGTCTTCGAGAAGGTGTATGCGACACCGTAACTCAGGCCCTTGGCGAAGCGGCGATTGATTTCGAACTGCAGACCGTTATAGGTGCTGCGTCCGGAGTGCTCGAGCATCGGGATATTGGCATAGCCCTTGTACGGCCGGAGGAAGTTCACGTTCGCGCCCGCGTTGGCGGCCTGCAAGGTGGTGCCGGTCGGCAACTGGTTGAGGTCGCGCTCACGGGACAGGTAGTTGCCGGTGGTTCCGATGTAGGC
>Ga0163144_10002536_pt1 | contig 42062 bp, 30 predicted proteins | sample OliLak19BULKMAT1_FD_123175 | JGI IMG/M metagenome (GOLD analysis project Ga0163144, IMG submission 123175) | Freshwater microbial mat bacterial communities from Lake Vanda, McMurdo Dry Valleys, Antarctica - Oligotrophic Lake LV.19.BULKMAT1 | ecosystem: Environmental > Aquatic > Freshwater >...
GCCTGCGCCTGCGCCTGCGCCTGCGCCCCAGGCGCGGCGGGAGCCGCTGCCGCAATGTCAATCTGCGCCTCGAGCGCGGGAAGCGTGATCGTCGGAGCATCCAGCGCCGATGACGGCTGTTTCGACCTCCCGTCCACGGCAACATCCGCCGCTGCAGCCGCCGCAGCGAGCGGCCACGGGAACGTATCCTCGAGCGATTCGCGCAGGTCGGCGCATAGTTCTGCCATCGCGCCGGGCGCCGGCTTCTGCCCTCCATCGGCGAGGTGCTGGCTGAAGTAGCGACGCAGTCGCGGCGGCGCGCCACCGCTGTTGCTCAGCATCTCGGTTGCAAACTCCAGGAACGCGCGATGATCGGCGGCTGCGCCATCACGAATCGCCGCCGCGCCGGCCGCGTCTCCCATGAAACCGTGCACCAGCAGTCGCCCTTCGCTGGTACGCAGGCAACTCGTGCGCGAGAAGGCCCCGTGGAACACGCCGCGCGCATGGGCGTCGGCCAGCACCGCGGCCGCGGCAACCAGCAGGTTCAGTGCGGCGAGTCGCCCGCCTTCGGCTTCGCCTTCCACGCCGCGCGCGGGCTCGGGATCGACGACCTGGAAGATCCGATCGTCCTCGATCGTCGGCACGTCGGCGCGCAGCACCGCCGGATGACCGATGCGCTCGGCGAGCGTCCGCTCGCGATGCAGGTCGCCCAGTCGTCGTGATGATTGCTCGCGGTCCGCCTCGATCACGCGGACCACGCAGGTCTTGCCGGAGCGGCGATCGAGGGCACGCCAGAAGCCGGCGTCCGCGATATGACAGATCTGCTGCAGCAGCCTGAACCGCAGGTCAGTCGTGCCGGTGTCCCGCGCCGGATCGCGCTCGAAGGTAGCGATCGCCACGTTATCCCCTGTGTGCATTGTCGTCGGCCGGATTCTGTACTACCGGGATGGCCACATCGTTGTTAGGCAACATAAGTCGGCGGGCCATGATTCGTCAGTGCGATGCGCCTCCCACTTCGAAGCGCAGGCCGACGATCGAAGCCACCGGGAAGATCGAGGGGTCCTTGCGGCCGGCCGGCCGCAGCTCAAGCCGGCGCTCTCGACCACGCGATGAACGATGGATTGCGGAATCCAGGCTTGCCGTAACGCAGCGGCCGCCCGTCGAGATCGAGCACCACGCCGCCTGCCGCGGCCACGACCGCATGGCCAGCGGCCGTGTCCCACTCCATCGTGGGCCCGAATCGTGGATAGACATCGGCCTCGCCGGCAGCGAGCAGGCAGAACTTCAGCGACGAACCGATGGAAACGCGATCGGCGATGCCGGCCGCTGCCAGCCACGCTTGCGTTTCCGGGCTGCCATGCGAGCGCGATGCCACCGCCACGGCCCCGCCTGCCGGCTGCGGGCGCACGCCGATGCTGCGACGGATGGACGACCCTGCCGCCGTGCCCGGCGCGCGACGCAGTTCGAAAGCCGATCGCGCAGCGACGTCGCCCACGAACAGTCGTCCGAGCGCCGGCGCATCGACCACGCCCAGGATTGGGACGCCGTGCTCGATCAGCGCGATGTTGACGGTGAACTCGTCGCGCCCGGCGACGAACTCGCGCGTGCCATCCAGTGGATCGACCAGGAAGAATCGGTCCGCGAGCGCCGGCGTCGCGCCGCCGGCCGCGGCCTCTTCCGCCACCACGGGCACGCCCGGCGCCGCCCGTGCCAGCCGCTCCAGGATCAGCGCCTCGGCGGCATGGTCGGCGGTGGTGACCGGGGACTCGTCCGGCTTGCTCTGCACCGCGTAGCCCGCGCGCTGGATGCGCAGGATCTCTTCCCCGGCGGCGAGCGCCGCCTCGACCATCGCTTCGAGCAGTGTCATGGCGCCAAGCAGAACATGCCACAGGCGCCATAATCCAGTGCCGGCGCGGCCCGTTCGACCGGTGTGCTAACGTCGCGACTGACGCACCGGGACGTTCCCGCCAATGTCGATGCCCATCGCTCACGTCCCCGCTGCACGCACCCCGCCCTCCTCGACCGCGCTAGCCGAGTTGCAGGCGCGATTCGGGCCGCAATGCTCGGTAGCCCGGGCCGTCAGGGAGCACCACGGCCGCGACGAATCCCCGCTCGACATGCCGCCGCCCGACGCGGTCGTCTATGCCCATTCCCACGAGGATGCCGTCGATGCGGTGCGGATCGCGGCGCGCCACGGGCTGCCGGTCATCGCCTTCGGCGCCGGCTCCTCGCTCGAGGGCCACGTCCTGGCCGTCGCCGGCGGCCTCAGTCTCGACCTGTCGCGGCTCGATCGCGTCCTGAAGATCGACGCCGAAGACTTGACAGCCACGGTCCAGGCGGGCGTGACGCGCAACGCGTTGAACGAGGCGCTGCGTGGCAGCGGCCTGTTCTTCCCGATCGACCCGGGCGCCGACGCGACCCTCGGCGGGATGTGCGCCACCGGCGCGAGCGGCACCAACGCGGTCCGCTACGGCACGATGCGCGAGAACGTGCTCGCGCTGACCGCCGTCACCGCCGCCGGGGCGACGATCCATACCGGCACGCGCGCCCGCAAGAGTTCAGCTGGCTACGACCTGACGCGCCTGCTGGTTGGCAGCGAGGGCACGCTCGCGGTCATCACCGCGGTCACCGTCCGTCTGCATCCTTTGCCGGAAGCAATGAGCGCCGCAACCTGCCATTTCCCCGACGTCGCGGCCGCCGTGCGCACTGCCAGTCTCGTGATCCAGTGCGGCATCCCGATCGCGCGCTGCGAACTGCTCGATGCGCTCGCGGTACGCGCCGTCAATCGCCACAGCGGCCTGACCCTGCACGAATCGCCGCTGCTGCTGATGGAATTCCATGGCAGCGCCGGCTCGGTGCGCGAGCAGGCCGAGGCCGTGCAGCAGATCGCCTCCGACGAAGGCGGCGGCGGCTTCGAATGGGCCACCGCGCCGGAAGATCGAACTCGCCTCTGGCAGGCCCGCCACATGGCGTACTTCGCGATGCTGCAGCTGCGCCCTGGCTCCCGCAGCGTGACGACCGACGTCTGCGTGCCGATTTCGCGGCTCGCGGAATGCATCGAGCGCACCCGCGAAGACCTCGATGCGCAGCGGCTCGAGACCGCGATCATCGGCCACGTCGGCGACGGCAATTTCCACGTGCTGATCCTGGTGGATCCGGACGATCCGGATGAGCGGCGGCGCGCGGAAGCTGCCAACGACCGCCTCACCGAACGCGCCCTGGCGATGGACGGCACCTGCACCGGCGAGCACGGCATCGGCCTGCACAAGATGCGCTTCCTCGAGCTCGAGCGCGATGCGGCGACGATCGAGCTGATGCGTGCGCTGAAGCGGGCCTGGGACCCGGCCAACATCCTCAATCCGGGAAAGATCTTCTCGATGCCGCTCTAAAAGGGTAGCGTCCCCTCTAGAACGCGTTGAGGCCCGTCAGCTCGCGGCCGATCGCAAGCTGGTGGATCGTCTCGGTGCCTTCGTAGGTGATCACGCTCTCGAGGTTCAGCGCGTGCCGGATCGGCACGTAGTCGGCCGTGATCCCGGAGCCCCCCAGCATGTCCCGGGCGTCGCGCGCGACCTCGATCGCCGCGCGGCAGTTGTGCCACTTGGCGAGCGAGACCTGCGCGGGCGCCATCCGACCCTGGTCCTTCAGCCGGCCGAGCTGCATCGACAGCAGCTGCGAAGTAGTGATGCGGCGCGCCATCTCGGCGAGGCGGATCTGGATCGCCTGGTTGGCCGCCAGCGGCCGCCCGAACAGCTCGCGCGTCTTCGAATATTCGAGCACCTGCGCGAGACAGGCCTGCGCCGCGCCGATCACGCCCCAGGTGATGCCGTAGCGCGCCTGCGTCAGGCAGGACAGCGGCGCCTTGATGCCGACGACGCTGCCCGGAAGCAGGCTTTCCTGCGGCACGACGACGTCGTCGAAGAACAACGAGCCGGTGGCCGAGGCGCGCAGGCTGAACTTCGGCTCGATTTCCGGTGTCTCGAAGCCGCGCGTGCCGCGCTCGACGAGAAAGCCGCGCACGCCCTCGTCCGTCGCGGCCCAGACGAGCGCCACGTCGGCGATCGGGGCGTTGGTGATCCAGGTCTTGCTGCCGTTCAAGACCCAGTCGCTGCCGCGGCGGCGCGCGCGCGTCTGCATGTTCGCCGGGTCCGAGCCACCCTGCGGCTCCGTCAGCCCGAAGCAGCCGATCGCCTCGCCGCGCGCCATCGCCGGCAGCCAGCGCACCTTCTGCGCATCCGAGCCATAGGTGAAGATCGGGTACATGCACAGCGAGGACTGCACCGACACGAAGCTGCGCAGCGCCGAATCACCACGCTCGAGCTCGCGGCACAGCAGCCCATAGCCGATCGCATTCATGCCAACGCAGCCAAAGCCATCGATCGTGGCGCCGAGCGCACCGATGTCCGCGAGGCCCGCGACCAGCTCGCGCGGGAAGGTATGCGCCTCGAAGTGGTGCTGGATCACCGGCAGCACGCGCTCGTCGACGAACCGCGCGACCGTATCGCGAACCTGCAGTTCCTCGTCCGACAGCAGCGCATCGGTCGCGAACAGGTCCAAGGAATCGAGCACGGCCATGGCTGCGATCAGCCCACGGCCTTGTCGCGCAGCAGTGACTCGATCTCGGCGGAGCCGAAGCCCAGCGACTGCAGCACCTCGCTGCTGTGCTCACCGATTTTGGCGAGGCTGCCCGCGCCCGCCAGTCGCCGACCGTCCATCTCGATCGGCAGGATCGGCAGCCTCGAAGTGCGGCCGTCCGGCAGCGTGACGGGGCCGAGGCCACCGCTCGCCGCCAGATGCGGGTCGTCGAACATGTCTTCCGGCTTACCGATCGGTGCGAACGGCAGGCCCGTCTTCTCGAGCCGCGCGATGAGATCGGCCTTGCTGAACGTCTTAAAAAGCGCCCGGACCTGAGGCAGCAGCAATTCGCGCGCGGCGACGCGCTGCGCGTTGGTCTTGTACTGAGGGTCGGCGCCGAGCTCGCGCTGCGCGAATGATTCGCAGAACTTCTGCCACAACCCATCCGACACGATGCCGACGAACACCTGCTCGCCGTCTGCGGTCTCGAACACGTCGTAGATGGCCCAGGCCGAGATGCGCACCGGCATCGGCTTCGCCGGCTGCCCGGAGACCACCATCTGCGCCATGTGCTGGCCGACGAGATAGACCGTGGTCTCGAACAATGAACTGCTGACCTTCTGGCCGCGCCCGGTGCGATGCCGCTGCTCGACCGCCGCGAGGATGCCGATCACGCCGAACATGCCGCCAGTGACGTCGATCACCGAAGTGCCGGCGCGCAGCGGCCGCCCCGGCGGGCCCGTCATGTAGGCGAGACCGCCCATCATTTGCGCCACCTCATCCAGCGCCGTGCGATGTTCGTAGGGACCCGCAAGGAAGCCCTTCTCCGAGCAGTAGATCAGCCGCGAGTTGGCGGCGGCGAGTTTCTCGTAGCCGAGCCCGAGCTTGTCCATCGCACCAGTGCGGAAATTCTCGATCACGACGTCGGCGCGTGCGCAGAGCCGCTGCGCGACCTCCAGACCGCGCGGGTCCTTGAGATCGAGGCAGATGCTCTTCTTGTTCCGGTTGTACATCGGGAAATAGCCCGCGCCCGAGCCGCGCAGTTCGCGCGTCGGGTCGCCGCCCACCGGCTCGACGCGGATCACGTCCGCCCCGAGGTCGACGAGAATGGCGCCCACCGCCGGGCCCATCACCATGTGCGTGAATTCTACGACCTGGATGCCCTTCAGCGGCAGGTCCTGCATTGCGTTCGAAGTTGTCATGCCACCTGCACCTTGCGCGCGCTGAGGGTCGCGGGCTTGAAGCCGAGCGGCAGACCCGCCTCCGGCGTGAATCCATAGAGCTCGTCCTGCGGCAGCGCCGCGCGCAGGATCTCCCGTACCTGCAGCAGCTTCTCGAGGTCGATCCCGGTGCGCAGGCCCATCGCCTCCAGCATGAACACGAGGTCCTCGGTCACGATGTTCCCCGAGGCGCCCGGCGCAGCCGGGCAGCCGCCGAGGCCGCCCAGCGAGGAGTCGAAGGTCGTGATGCCAACCTCGAGCCCCGCCAGCACGTTGGCCAGCCCGAGTCCGCGCGTGTTGTGCAGGTGCAGGCCCGAGAGCGCATGCTCGCCCACGGCCGCGCGCACCCGGCGCACGAGCATCTTCACCTGCGCCGGATTCGCATAACCGGTGGTGTCGGAGAGGCCGACTTCGTCGCAACCGGCCGCCATCATCTGCTCGGCGAGCTGCACGACCCTGTCCGCCGGCACGTCACCCTCGATGGTGCAGCCGAACGCCGTCGAGAGACCGCCCTCGAACTTCGGCCGGCGCTCCTTCGGCAGGCTGCGCAGCAGCGCCACGATGCCGCGCGTTTCGTCGAGCATCTGTGCATGCGTGCGCCGCACGTTCTTCAGGCTGTGGGTCTCCGACGTCGACAGCGGAATCGTGATCTTGTGCGCGCCCGCCGCCACCGCGGCCTCCGCGCCCTTCAGGTTCGGCACCAGTACGGCCACCGTCAGGCCCGGGATCGTGCGCGCGTGCGCGACCAGCTCGGCCGTGTCCGCGAGCTGCGGCAGCAGCTTTGCCGGCACGAAGCTGCCGACCTCGATCTCCGTGACGCCCGCTGCCGCCTCGGCATCGACCCACGCCTTCTTCGCCGCGAGCGGCATGATGTTCTTGATGCTCTGCAGGCCGTCGCGCGGCCCCACTTCACTGATCAGGATGTCCATTGCGCCTTGTCCAGGTAGATCCAGGGCCGCTCGCGCCGGTCGCGCTCGCGGAATGCGGCGATCGCCGGACGCTGCTTCAGCGTCAGGTCGATCGCGTCGAGGCCCTCGAGCAGCATTGCCCTGGGCTCGTCGTCGAGTTCGAATCGGTGCATGTCGCCCGCCGAGGTGGAGACGGACTGTGCCGTCAGATCCACCGTCACGCGATGCGTCGCCGGGTCCTGCTCAACCCAGGCCGCCAGCGCGGCGACCTTGGCCGCCGGCATCCGCACCGGCACGACGCCGTTGCGGATGCAGTTGCCGAAGAAGATCGGCGCGAACGAGGGCGCGATGACCGCACGGATCCCGTACTCGTGCAGCGCCCAGACCGCATGCTCGCGGCTCGAGCCGCAGCCGAAGTTGCTGCCGCCGAGGATGATCCGGGTGCCGCCGAACTGCGGCTTGTTCAGCACGAAATTCGGGTTCAATTCGCGCCCGCCGATGGCGGTATAGCGCCAGCCGGCGAACAGGCCTGCCGAAAGACCTGTCTTCGAGACCGACTTCATCTCGCGCGAGGGGATGATCGCGTCGGTGTCGAGGTTGTCGCGCAGCAGCGGCGCCGCCACGGCGGTCAGCGTGTCGAATTTTTCCACTGCTCAGCCCCGCCCCGCCGTCGCGTTGGCCGCTGCCCCAGCAGCGCCCGTCGCGGGCGTGACGCCTGCCAGCCCCCGCACGTCGGCCAGGTGGCCGGCGATGGCGCTCGCCGCCACCGTCTCCGGGCTCGCGATGTGCGTGCGCGTCTCCGGCCCCTGCCGGCTCTCGAAATTGCGGTTGGTCGATGACACGACGCGCTCACGGGCACCGAAACTCTCGCCGCCGGCGAAAAAGCACATCGAGCAGCCCGACTCGCGCCACTCGAACCCCGCATCGCGGAAGACCTGGTCCAGCCCTTCGGCTTCAGCCTGGCGCTTGACCGTCATCGATCCCGGCACGCAGATCGCACGCACGCCTTCGGCCACCTTGCGGCCCTTCAGGATCGACGCCGCCCGCCGCAGATCGGAGATGCGGCTGTTGGTGCAGGAGCCGATGAAGGCCGCACCGATCTTCAGCTCGGCCAGCGGCTGGCCCGACTCGAGGCCCATGTACTGCAGCGCGCGATCGTAGGCCTCGCGCGGCGTGCCGCTCGCCTCGAGCGACGGCACCACCCCGGTGACCGGCACCGCATGCTGCGGGCTCGTGCCCCAAGTGATCATCGGCGCGAGTTCGCCCACCTCGATCACGATCTCCTGGTCGAAACTCGCGCCCTCCTCGGTCACCAGCGTGCGCCAGTGCGCGACCGCGCGCTCCCAGTCCTCGCCCTTCGGGGCGTACTGCCGCCCCTGCAGGTAATCGAAGGTTTTCTGGTCGGGCGCGATCATCCCGGTGAACGCCGAGAATTCCGTCGCCATGTTGCAGAGCGTGAGGCGGGCTTCGATGTCCAGGTCGCGCACCGCGCTGCCCGCGTACTCGACCGCGTAGCCATTGCCGCCGACCGAGCCATGGCGCGAGATCAGCGCCAGCGTCAGGTCCTTGGCCGTGACACCCGGCGCGAGCCTGCCCTCGAACCGGACCCGCATGGTCTTCGGCCGGTCGACCCGCAGCGTGCCGGTGGCCAGCGCGTGTTCGGCCTCAGTCGAACCGATACCCCAGGCCAGCGCGCCCACGGCCCCCTGAGTGCAGGTATGGCTGTCCGGACAGACCACCGTGGCGCCCGGCAGCACGATCGCCAGTTCCGGCGAAATCACGTGCACGATGCCCTGTTGCGGATCGCGGACATCGAACACCCGGATCCCCGCCTCGGCCGCCGCCTCGCGCGTCTCGACGATGAATGCCTTGCCTCCGGGCACCCGGGTTTCGTCCCCCCGCCCGGGCAGGGTATCGACGATGTGGTCCATGGTGCAGAAGACCCGCCCAGGATCGACGACCGCGCGCCCGGCCTCCTGAAGGCTCTTCAGCGCCACCGAGCCAGTACGCTCGTGCAGGAAGATCCGGTCGATTGCGATCAGCGAAACCGACCCGCCGAGACTCATCACCTCGTGCTGGGCCCAGAGTTTGTCAAACAGGGTACGCGGCATGATCCGCCAATTATGCGCCTGCGGGGCAGCCGCCGAAACTCCGGTGCGTTCCTCACCGTCTTGTCTGCCATCGTGAACTCCTCCGAACCTTGCCGTGAGGTGTCCACGAAACGGGCTCAAGTCCACCTGGAGCACCACCGACCGCCACATGACCACGCTTCCGTCACTCCGCGCTGCCGGACGACGCTGCGAGCCCAACTCCGCCACGCAACTGCCTGTCTATCGACCACTGCCCGGACACGCTCCATTGCCGGATCACGACGTGCCATGTGTAATCGGCACACCTTGAACTCGTGTGGAGTGTTCACGCATGGCCAAACATCGGGTTGGTGATGGGACGTTTCGTGGCGCTGCCCTGCTCGCATGGGTGATCGCAGCGCTGCAACCCACGGCTCCGGCGTCCGCCCAGTCGACCGCCGTCGAGGAAGTGGTGGTCACCGCACGCAAGCGCGAAGAGCGCCTGTTGGAAACTCCGGTCGCCGTGTCCGCCGTAACCGCGAAGGACATCGAGGCGCTGGGTCTCGCGAACCTCAATGACATCACCAAGGCCACACCCGGGTTCTTCATCTCGAACTATGGCACGCAGCGCAACGACCGCGCGTCGCAGGTACTGACGATCCGCGGCATGCCACCGTCGATCACCAGCATTCCCGCGGCCAGTGTCTTCATCAACGGCGCACCGGTCACCGGCGGGTTCGTGCCGGGTGTCGGCGATCTCGAGCGCGCCGAAGTGATCAAGGGGCCGCAGAGCGCTTACTTCGGCCGCTCGTCGTTCGCTGGCGCGGTCAATCTCGTCACCAAGACGCCGGGCGACAAGTTTGCCGGTTCTGTGTCGGCGCTCGCGGGCAGTGACGCGTGGACGGATTTCAGCCTGTCGGTCGAGGGTCCGCTGATTGCCGACAAGCTGCGGGCTCGCCTGAGCGCCCGCACCTACACCATGGACGGCCAGTACACGAACAACGCCGACCAGTCGCGGCTGGGCGATCGCTCGACGCGCAGCCTCTACGGCGTCCTGGACTTCACGCCCACCGAGAACCTCCGGGCCACCGCGTTCCTAACGTACTGGGAAGACGAGGATGGCGCGCCCGCGACCGGCAAGTTCACGGTCGCCAATGACTTCAACTGCCGCGCCGGCGGCACGGCCACCTACCTCTGCGGTACGCTGCCGCAGTTCCCGGAGGGCCGCCTCGCCGTCAACTTGCCGCTCAACGTGCCGTTCGCGAATGGCCAGACCTTTACGAGCCTGATCACCGACAACGGGGCCGGGCTTGCGGGCCCCCTCGGCGCGGCGCGTCATTCCGGGCCCGGGCTCTATCGTGAAGCCTGGCACGCGAACGCTACGATCGAATACGACTTGCCCAATGCCCTCACACTGAGTGCGGTCACGGGCTACAACCAGCAGTACCTCGACAATATCGTCAACTCGTATGCCGAGGACCTGCAGAACTTCGTCAACCCGAACTTCGGCACCGTCGCGAACGTGTACCGCTACCCGGCGCTGCTGCTGCTGACCCAATCCCGGGTCAAGGACTTCAGCCAGGAACTGCGCGTCACGTCGGACGGCTCGAAGGCGCTGCGATGGATGCTCGGCGTGAACTACTACGAGACGTTCCCGGGCTTCGGCCGCGTCTACGGCACGCGCGAGAATACCGGCATCGCGAACTTCGGCGGCCCTACCGCCAGCACGCTGACGCTGACCGAGGGCGTATTCGGCAGCCTTGCCTATGACCTCACCGAGAACCTGACAGCGACCCTCGAAGGCCGCTACCAGCGCGACGAAATTTCCTCGTTCAACTGGGCCACGCAGACGACGGTCAATGCCTCGACAGGCCTGCCGCTCGAAACGACCTTCGAGAACTTCATCCCGCTGGTGAACCTGCAGTACACCTTCTCGCCGGACCTGATGGTCTACGCCACCTATTCGAAGGGAGTGAACCCGGGCACGTTCAACACCATCCTCGCAACCGAGACCCAGGCGCGTAACTTCGCGCTGTACTCCGCCAATGGCATCGGCCTCGTCGTCGAACCCGAAACGCTGACCAACTATGAACTTGGCGCCAAGGGCCGGTTCTGGGAGGGCCGCGGCACGTTCGCCGTCGCGGCCTACATGGCCCGCTGGCGAGACCAGATCATCCAGTTGCCGATCCAGGTGTACCTGAACGCCGCCTCGACGGTTCTCGACTTCACGCAGCGGCCTTCGCAGAACAGCGGCAACACCGACCTATCGGGCCTCGAGCTCGACGCCGCGCTCGCGGCCACAGACCAACTCAGCTTCCGCCTCAGCGCCGCCTGGAACAACAGCGAGATCAAGACCTAACTCCTGCCCGGTGTTCTGCCAGGCCATCATCGGCGCAGCAAACCGAGTTGCGCCGAAGGGCAATCACCTGCCCGTCACGCCGCGCTACAACGGTCTGGCCGCGGCGCAGTACACCGACGCGCTGTCGGGCGACTGGCGATGGTACGTCTCCGGCGAGTACGTGTTCTCTGGACCGATCTTCGCGGACATCACCAACGTCGTGGAGAGCCCCGCCCAGGACATCGTCAACTTCCGCGTCGGGCTCGAGAAGGACGACGTGCTGGTCGAGGCCTTCGTGACGAACGCGTTCGACGACTACTACTTCACCACCGTGCAGCGCGACACCGACCAGTTCCGGGGCACGGCGACGCAGGGCGCGATCTACGTGGGCCCGCCGGTGAAGCGGCAATTCGGGGTGCGGGCCCGGTATAGCTTCTGATCACCTTGGATTCGGTGCGTTCGGCGTCGCGGACGATGTACTCGGCCGACCGTCGCAGGTTGCGGGTGAGGCTCGAAGAGGCTCGCCTCAAGTACGGCGCTCGAACATTGCAGCGCTTGCACCGCAATCATCGCGAACACCGGAAGGCCGGAGTACCAGTCCGGCCAGAACCGGGTCTGCTTCTACGACCTACCCGGGAGCGAGTTCGCGCAGACTCCTGGGACAGCGCCTGCACCGAGCGAGCTAGAAGAAATGGACCAGACGGGGGGATTGGTACCCAAGCGTGTACCGCGTGCGGCGCGCAGCACCGAAGCGGATTGGCAAGCCATTGATTTAGTTGGTCGGGGCGCCGAGATTTGAACTCGGGACCCCTTGCACCCCATGCACATTTTTGGTGAAACCAGATGAAATTATGTGAAGTCTCTTGATGCACGAAGTGCTGCGTTTACCGGGGTTCGAGCGCATTCCACTCGTGTCATGACATTTCATCCCATTTCCGCTAAGTTGGCCACAAGTTGGCCACAGAAATTCCGCCCGAGCCCCCTTCCACACACCGCAAGGCGCCCCGACGCCTGACGGCGGGCCGCGTCGACGCCCTCCCTCCAGGAGATTACACAGACCCTGGAACCGAGGGTCTGCAGCTTCGGGTGCGTACCAAGCGTAGCGGGGAGTCCCGAACCTGGCTCTTTCGATATCGTTGGCGCGGAACCTGGGTCCGCACGACGATCGGTCACCGGCCGGTCATGTCCCTCGCCTCCGCTCGGCAACGCGCACAAGAGTTGCGCAAGGCAATCGACGACGGCATAGACCCCCGTCGCGCCCGCGCCTACCGAGCCCAACGAACCGCGCCCCTGCCCGGCTCAGCCGCAACAGTCGACCCTGGTGACCAACGAACGGTGAACTTCCTAATCACCGAGTTCCTTGAAAGGCATGTCAAGGTGACGAGAAAGCGGCCCGAGTATGCCGAGCGGATCCTCCGACAGGAGGTGCTATCCCAGTGGCAAGGCCGGGACGCGCGCACGATCACAGCGCGCGAAGTGATCGAACTCCTCGACGGCATTGTGGATCGCGGTTCGGCCGTCATGGCCAATCGCACGGCCGCCCTGCTCGGCCAGCTATTCAAGTTTGGGATTCACCGGGCAATTGTCGACGACAGCCCCGTGAAGCTCCTTTATCGCCCAGGCGGCAAGGAAAAGCCTCGAGAGCGGGCGCTGACCGACAAGGAGTTGAAGGCCTTCCTGGCAAACCCGAGGGCCGCCTGCCGCTTTGAGCGCCTGGAACGCGCAATCCGCATTCTGCTGCTCACCGGCCAGCGGCGTGGGGAGCTCGCCCTCGCTCGATGGTCGGAGATCGATCTGGTGACTGGTACGTGGCGGATACCCGACGAGAACGCAAAAGGCGGCCGCGGGCACCTGGTCCCGCTGACACCGATGGCGGTTGAGCAATTTCGCGAACTCAAAGCTGCAGCCGATAACTCGGAGTTCGTCTTGCCGGAGCCCGGAGGCACGGCGCCGATCAACCCGAAGCAACTTACTCGCTCGCTGGCGAAATGCCGCGCTCGGTTCAAGAAGTGCGGTATCGCGGCATTCACGCTGCATGACCTCCGGCGAACCTGCCGGACCGGACTCGCGCGATTAAAGATTGAACCCCACATTGCGGAGCGGGTGCTCAACCACGCGCAAGAGAGAATTTCCGGTACATACGACACCCACGATTACATGACAGAAAAGCGCGCCGCGCTCGAGACATGGGCTGCCCATCTTGCTGGCCTCGAATTAGCGGCGCGGGAAAGTGACTAACTTTCAAAGATACCCGCCAGTACTGGAGTGGCTGCGTTACCGGCACGCCGGTGTGAAGTCGGTCCGTCGCCAACTAATTCAAACGGTCACGTTAGCGAGATCCAAGCGAGCTTCTGATGACGTGTGGGACGACGTGCGTTCCTGGCTGCTGCGACTGCGTTATTCGCGGGCAACTTTGATCGCGCTTTCCGGGAAGGAGCGCAGCTACGTCCTCAGGAGACAGCAGGAGGAATTAGCAAGCCTGGTGACGGACCGAGACCTCACTTCAACCGACAAAGCTCAGATGCTTGCTTGGCTGGTGCGATTACGGCGATGCCCGGAGGCCCTTGAAAGAATTGAAGGAAGGAAGCGCGGCCGTGCGCCGGCGCGATATCGTCTTGATGTTGCGTGCAACTATGTTGCTGCAAGACGAAGGTGGGGGCGAGGTCTTGCGAACGATGCGCGCGCCGAAGTCGCCGACGATTGGGGATGCAGCTCCGGAAACGTGAGCAGTGCGCTTACGCAGTACCGAGGTGTCGCCGAACGAACCGTGGCGGTTTGGATGGCGCGATGCCCGGAGTCCGAGACAGAGCGGCGCTTACTTCGTATCTGCAGCACTATCCGGTGGTTTCACAAGCGCGGCCGCAACAGACTTGCCAGAAAGTGACGATTTGCTTGGAAGCGGATCTGACCACCCTTTTCTAACTCGCGCATACGCTTTCCAGCACGTCGATAACGTTGCTGGGGGTTGCATGCAAAAGTCGAAAAGCGCACGCGCTGGCCGTGCCAAGAAGACAAGAGGGTCCAATCATCGTGCACTAATGCGGGGCCGGTCCGTCGTCTGGCCGGCAGGTCTCGAGGCAGAGTTGGGAATTTCGCCCGTGACTCGCTGGCGATGGGAGCGCGACGGCAAGCTGCCCGCTCGCGACGTGAAGGTCGGCGACCGCGATGGATGGAAGCCACAGACGATCGCGACCCTTCTCGGCAGCGACCCGGCCTGACGGACCATGGACCACGGTGTACAGCGACGGCCGCGTGTGTCGAAGGCGATGGACATGGTCGCCCGACAGGGTGCGACCGGCACGCCGTCTGAGTACGCCTGCACTATCGCCACAAAGTGGACCTTGCCGGTCTTCCCTTGCAAGCCAACCAAAGCGCCTTACACGGCACATGGCTTCAAAGATGCGACACTGAATCTTGTTCAGATTCGCGAATGGTTCGCGCGCTGGCCCGATGCACTGGTCGCTGTTCCCACTGGCGCGGCAAGCAAGCTGCTCGTGGTCGACGTCGATCCGGATGGCGCCGCCTGGTATCACGAGAATGCCGACCGGCTGGCGCCCGGCCGCGTGCATCGCACCCGTCGCGGTCACCATCTGCTGTACCGGATGCCCGAAGAGCCGATCGGTAACAGCGCGGGCAAGCTCGCTCCCGGTGTCGACGTTCGCGCGGAAGGTGGCTACATCATCTGGTGGGCGGCGCACGGCCTGGAAGCAGCGGGCGACCTCGCCGATATCGCTGCGCCGCCCGGCTGGCTTTTGGAAGCGTTGAAGGGCGCGGATCGGCCTGCCAATCCCGTCAACGGCACCGTCATCGAGGGCGGCCGGCACGATGCGTTGAAGCGTATGGCCGCGAAGTTGCGCCGGGCCGGCCTGAAGGGTGCGCCACTCGAAAAGGCGCTGCTTCACTGGAACGACGAACACTGCAGCCCGCCCCAGGACCGGGACGACGTGATCCGGCTCGCTGCGGACTTCACACCGAAGGCTGGCGCCGATCCCGAGACCGAACGTCCATTCGTGCTGGTGCCGGTGTCGGAACTGATGAAGATCTCGGCCGCCCCCGAGTACGTCGTCGCTGGCCTCATCGAGAAAGGCAGTCGGGTCGGATTCGTTGCACCCCCGGAGTCTGCGAAGTCGCTTTTCGCACAGCATCTCGCGGCGACCGTCGCTACGGGTCGCGGGTTTCATCATCGGCAGGTACAGCGCGGCCTCGCGGTCTACCTTTTCGGCGAAGGCCAGCACGGCGCAGCACGCCGATTCCAAGCCCTTGAGGCGCACTACAAGCTCGGTCTCGCTGATGCCGCCCTGGTTATCTCCAAGGTCGCCACGTCTCTTCTCGACCCGCTGGAGACGTTGCGGGTGCGGGACGCCATACGGGCCGCAGAGGACCGCTACAGCCTGCCGCTGACGCTCCTGGTGGTCGACACGGTGGCGCGGTTCATTGCCCCTGGTGACGAGTCGAAGGCGCAGGACATGGGCGCGTACATCGCGGCAGTCGACCAGCTCGCCGGCGACGCTGCGGCCATCTCCTGCCACCACCCCGGCCACGGCGACAGCACGCGCGGACGCGGCTCGAGCAGTTGGAAGGCTGCACTCGATACCGAGTACACGATGGCCGCGACTGACACGCCGACCGGCCGCATCGTCACCGTGACGTGCCAGAAGATGAAAGACGGCCCGAAGCCCGAACCGTTCTCGTTCGTGCTCACGACGGCGCCGACGCTCGCCGAACACCCGGACGGGACGGCGGTGCAATCAGTCGTGCTGGTGCCAACCGACATGCAGCCGATGAAGTCGGCGCCGACTGGCAAGAATCAGAAGCTCCTACTCGCTGAACTCGAACTGCGTATTCCACGCGATGGTGAACGGGTTTTCCACGGGATCGTGAACAGGGATTCCAGGGCAAGGTGAACACGATTCCACGGCATCGTGAACACTTTCCGGGTCGGCGTGGAATGTTGTTCACGATGCCGTGGAACGCTGTTCACGATCGTGGCCGACGGATAGGGAGGTTGCTGGAGATGACCTGAAGAAGGCCTAGGCTGAGCGCTTTTTGCATGAAGGAGCGCGCGCCGATGCCGAACTCGAGGATCTCCATGACGAACCTGAAGCGGCTGATCCAGCTGCAGTCGAGCAACCTGAAGATCCGGGAAGTGGCGGCGGCGCTGTCGATGTCGATCGGCGCGGTGTCGAAGTACCTCGCGGCGATCCGTGCCGCGGGGCTGACAGCGGAAATGGCCTCGGCGCTGAGCGAGGCGGAACTCGAGCAGCGCGTCTTCGGCGAGAAGGCGCCGGCGACGCCGGGCCGCTTCGCCCCGGTGGACTGCGGCTGGGTGCATGGGGAGCTGAAGCGCCACCGGCACGTCACGCTGCGCCTGCTCTGGGAGGAATACCGCGAGCGGCACGGCGCCGAGGCTTACCGCTACAGCGCCTTCTGCGATGCATACCGCCGCTGGGAGCGCCGGCTGAAGCGCTCGATGCGCCAGCGGCACTTCGCCGGCGAGAAGCTGTTCGTCGACTACGCGGGCCCGACGGTACCGATCTACGGGCACCTCGGGGACGAGGCGCTGCGGGCGCATCTCTTCGTGGCCGCACTCGGGGCAAGCGGCTATGCGTACGCTGAGGCGACGCGCTCGGAGTCGCTGCCGGACTGGCTGGGCGCGCACGTGCGGGCGTTCGAATACTACGGAGCCTGCCCGCAGATCGTGGTACCGGACAACCCGCGGGTCGGGGTGACGAAGGCGGACCGGTACGAGCCGCAGCTGCAGCGCTCATACGAGGAACTCGCCGGGCACTACGGCGCGGTAGTGATCCCGGCGCGGCCGTATCGGCCGAAGGACAAGGCGAAGGCGGAGCTGACGGTGCAGCTGGTCGAGCGCTGGATCCTGGCGCGGCTGCGTCACCAGCGCTTCTTCAGCCTTGGGGAGCTCAACGAGGCGATCGTACCGCTGCTCGCCGACTTGAACGCGCGCCCCTTCCAGAAGCTGCCTGGGAGCCGCCTGAGTGTGTTCGAGGCCCTCGATCGTCCGGCGATGCGGGCGTTGCCGGCGACGCCGTACGTCTATGCCGAGTGGAAGGCAGCGCGGGTCGCCTTCGACTACCACGCCGAGATCGATGGGCACTACTACAGCGTGCCGCACGCGCTGGTCGGGCATGAGGTCTGGGCACGCTTCAGCGCGCGCGCTGTCGAGATCCTGCACCGCGGGGTGCGCGTCGCGAGCCACATGCGCTCGTACCAGCGCGGTGGCGACACGACGGAGCCGGCGCACATGCCGGCCTCGCATCGGGCGCACGCCGAGTGGACGCCGAAGCGGCTGATCGACTGGGGCGTCTCGATCGGCGCGGCCACCGGCGCCGTCGTCGAGCACCTGCTCGTCACGAAGCCCCACCCCGAGCAGGGCTACCGGGCCTGCCTCGGGCTGCTCGCGCTGGCGCGAAGTTACGGGGAGGCGCGGCTCGAGGCCGCGAGCCGCCTCGCGCTCGAGCTGCAGAGCCCGAGAAGGGCCACGGTGAAGTCGATCCTGCAGAGCGGCCGTGACCAGCGTCGCCCGAGCGATCCCGTCGAGCTCGATCTGCCGACGCACGGCAACGTGCGCGGCCCCGGCTACTACCACTGACCCGACCACCACCGAAGGAGATGACCGACGATGCTGACCCAGAACACCCTGGAAACCCTGCGCAGCCTGAAGCTGCACGGCATGGCGGCGGCTCTCGAAGAGCAGCAGAGCATGCCGCCGACCCAGACGCTCTCGTTCGAGGAGCGCCTGGCGCTGCTCGTGGACCGAGAGCGCCTCTACCGCGACAACACACGTCGCACGCGGCTGCTGCAGCAGGCGCACCTGAAGGTCGCGCAGGCCTGCCTGGAGGACCTCGACTACAAGGCCGCCCGCGGACTCGACAAGCGCCAGATCGCAGCTCTGGCGAGCTGCGAGTGGGTGCGGCGCGGGCAGAACGTGCTGATCACTGGACCCACCGGCTCCGGCAAGACCTGGCTCGCCTGTGCGCTCGCGCAGCACGCGTGCAGGGAGGGGCTCTCGGCGCTCTACTGGCGTGTGCCGCGGCTCTTCGAGGAACTGCGCGTTGCACACGGCGACGGCAGCTACATGCGGCTGCTGAAGCGGATCGAGAAGGCCTCGATCCTGGTGCTCGATGACTGGGGCCTCTCCGCCCTCGGCGCCCAGGATCGCGCCGACCTGCTCGAGATCCTCGACGATCGCGTGCCGGCGCGCTCGACGATCCTGATCAGCCAGCTGCCCGTCGATACCTGGCACGCCTACCTCGGGGAGCCGACGCTCGCCGACGCGATCCTCGATCGACTCGTGCATCACAGCCACCGGATCCCGCTCGCAATGCAGGGCGACTCGATGCGCAAGCAGGCGCGGTCATGACCGAGGATCGAGCAAAGAGCTTCTGCCGCCTGCGGCGGCAGACCTACTTGCGGGCCGGACATGACGAAAAGCCGGAGCAGAAACCCGCCTCGCCTTGACCGATCGTGAACACCTGACGTAAAACTCTCAGCTCCAGCAGCCTCCGCCACGCACTGTTCACCATCGCGTGGAAACAGCGTTCACGATCGCTGGAATACGCAGAACGGCTGGCCCCTGATGCAGTGGCGTGGACGGAAGGCGAACTTCGCAAGATCGGACGCGACCTCGGCATCGGAAAGAACTCGGCACGGGACGCCGTGCTGGGGCTGCGACAACTCGGATACCTGACCGCGACCATCGGCGGAAGCCGGCTCACGACCATGCCCGAGCAAGGACCGAAAGACCGAAACCGGACCGAAACCACGATTTCACACCCGGCAAAAGGACCGAAAACTGGAACGAAAGCACACGGTTCTTTAGAACCGTGCTTTCGTCCCGTTCGGCCCATGCCCGAGGATCCCGGCGAACTGGTCGCATTTGATCTACCTGGGCGGTCTCAGCCTACTTAGCTGCCCTGGGCCATCAGCATCTTCCTTTGGCCTCGGGGATGGTGCATATCGGGCACGGATTCGCGACCGCGTTTCGCTGGTTTCGGGATGCTGGGCGACAAACCTGAATAGCGCCTTCACCGCCACGGCTCCAGCGTGTTCGACCTCCAGTCTGTCCTTGTTCATTCCCAGAATCCGCACCAACGCCCGACGGGCGTCGCGCCGACTCTCGAAGATGTACGAGAACTCTTGGCGAGCGCACCCCGTGACCTTGTCGATCACCGACCGGATCTTCACGTCGCACACCGACTCGCGCTGCGTCGGAGTCAATTCGGAGGGGCGCTTGAGGCGCATCGTCCCGTCGGGGTTTTCCACGAGGTAATCGAGTGGGGCCTGCATCGCCGCAATGCGATAGCGTTCGATCAGGTTTTCGGGTGTCGCCGCATCCGAATCGGACAGTTCCGAGCGAATTTTCGTGATACAGGCGGTCACAGCCTCCCGACGTAGCAGTCGAAACGCCGCCTTCGCCGCGCCTCGCTCCGTGTAACCCGCTGAAAGGGCTGAGGCTTTGCCGTTTCCCGACCGCGCGTAGGCATCCGCGAACGCACGCTCTCGTAGGGACAGCTGACGGCCAGTCGGCGGGCGGTCGTGTGACACGTTATTGGCACCCGGTGCGCAACTTGTGGACTCACATGTTACTGCCAGGTCGCGGTCGCAGGCGGGCTCGCAGCCGCGCGCGGCTTCGTCGCAGCGTGGGGTCCCGAGCGGTTCGGCCCTGGCGCTCGTCTCGCCTCCTGGCATGGGCGCAGAACGAGGTCCGGCCTCAACCTGCTCGGTCCGTCGGTCGGTTCCCTACGAAAAAAATCAAACGCTTCCTGTGGGACACCCAATGTTGAAGGGCAGCCGATGGGACCCAAGCGCCCTTGCGGCCTACCCCCCCCTGTGAGGTCCACACAGATAACCTCCGCCCGCTAAGGCGGCGCAGGAGGCCGTCCGAGGATCCAATTCCCCCGCCATGCCCTTCCGCAAGGGCGGGTTGGTCTCGTCGGACAGAGTGGGCGCATGGATCGTGCATACGCCGTGCTCGAACGATCGCGACCCCGCGTTTCGATGGGAGGTGATCCGATCAGCGCCGGCAACGTGCGACGGTACTTATCCCCTCAGTCCTTCCAAAACCCTTTGAAGCGATCGGGCGCCATTTCCGTGTATCGCACGGTATGGCTGATGTTTTTGTGCCCGAGGTAGTGCTGCAGAGATCGGGTGTCGTGACCGTCGTTGGCGAGCTTGTACCCGCAGGCGTGGCGGAGCATGTGCGGGTGGACTGGGAATCCGAGCTTGGCCTGTTCGCCCGCGCGCGCGACCAGCTTGCGGACGTTGCTCGAGGTCATCGTCCCCCCGCGCTCAGAAACGAAAAGGTAGGGCCCCTCGGGGTAGTCCTTCCGAAGCTGCCGCAGCCGGCGCAGCTCGGGCCCCCGAAGCGGGTGCGTGGACGACACGCCGTTCTTGAGCCGATTGACATGCAGCAACCCAGCCTTGAGGTCCACCTGGTCCCAGCGCAGGGAGACGGCCTCTGTGACGCGCAGGCCGTGGCGGAACATCAGCGTCAGGAGCGTCTGGTCGCGGCCTGTATGGCGTCCTGATGCGCCTACGGCGACGATCAGGCGGTCGACCTCGTCGGGAGTCAGGTACTCCCTGGTGCGGGTTTCAAGGTTCGCCCGCCGGGTCGGCGGGGCGACTTTCCCACTTTCGGCGATTGGCGTCTTCCGCCGGGCTTGCGCCCGATCAACGACTTGCGTCATGGCAATCCCCCTATCTTTCCCGTTAAGGTACATTATAGGGAAAGACTGGCGCGCGCCGGGTCCTTTCTTCGGGCGGTCTTGCCGGGCAGGTTACGCTCGGTCGTCGCTCGCCCTCGATTCTCCGCGCACTGCGGTCCGACGCCGCGAATGGCATGCTCCCGCGGGTAGCGTGGCTGGTTCGGGGCATGTCGCGGACTTTTTGGGTGCCGGTAAACCCTGGCGTGCCACCGTTGCGTTCGCTCGAGATTCCGGTTCGAGCCAATCGTTGTCGAGAACACTCGCGAAGCACGGAAGAACTATGGGATGCGGAGGATAGGCATGCACGACGGCGTCATCACGGAGGCCGACACCTGCCGCGAGTTCATCACGCCTCGGCTGGTTCAGGCTGGCTGGGCTGCGGCACCGCACGCTATCGGCGAGCAGCGCAGCTTTACCAACGGTCGCATCATCGTCGCCGGCGGGAAGGTACGTCGCGGCAAGCAGAAGCGTGCCGACTACCTGCTGTACTACCGCCGGGACTACCCCTTGGCCGTTGTCGAAGCCAAGGAGATCGGTCTGCCCGCCGAAACCGGCGTGCAGCAGGCCCGCGAATACGCTGAGATCCTCGGCCTCAAGTTCGCTTACGCCACCAATGGCCACCGCATCATCGAGATCGACTACACCGCCGGCACCGAGCGCGAGGTCGACCGCTATGCGACGCCCGATGAACTGTTTTCCCGCCTGACCGCCGCGGCGCACCTGCCACTGCAAGCCGCATCACACCTGCTGGAGCCGTTCAACCTGGTGTCGGACAAGGTGCCGCGCTACTACCAGCGGATCGCGATCAATCGGGTCATCGAAGCGATCCTGCTGGGCGACAAGCGCATCCTCGCGACGCTGGCCACGGGCACAGGCAAGACCTGCATCGCGTTCCAGATCTGCTGGAAGCTCTGGAGCAGCCGGTGGAACCGCACAGGGGAATATCGGCGGCCGAAGATCCTGTTCCTGGCCGATCGCAATATCCTGGTCAACGACCCGATGGCCAAGATGTTCGCGCCCTTCGGGGATGCCCGGCACAAGATCGCCGGCGGCGACGTGAGTCAGAGCCGGGACATGTACTTCGGCATCTACCAGGCGCTCACCACCGCCAGCGCGGACGTTTTCCGGCAGTACCGGCCCGACTTTTTCGACCTGATCATCGTCGACGAGTGCCATCGCGGCTCCAGTCGCGACGAGAGCGCATGGCGCGCCGTGCTCGACTACTTCGCCCCAGCCGTGCAGTTCGGAATGACAGCGACGCCGCTGCGCGAAGAGTCGCGCGACAGCTACGAGTACTTTGGCAACCCGGTCTATACCTACAGTCTGCGCCAGGGCATCGAGGACGGCTTTCTCGCGCCGTATCGCGTGCATCGGGTGATCACCACTGTCGATGCCGCTGGCTGGCGCCCGAGCAAGGACGAACTGGACCGCTACGGCCGGGAGGTGCCCGATGACGAGTACCAGACCAAGGACTTCGAGCGTGTCGTGGCCCTGCGCGCCCGCACAAGAGCGATGGCGCGGCACCTGACCGACTTCCTCAAGGGCACCGACCGCTTCGCCAAGACGCTGGTGTTTTGCGTCGACCAGGAGCACGCGGCCGAGATACGGCAGGAGCTGGTCAACCTCAACAGCGATCTGGTGAAGCAGTACCCCGACTATGTTTGCCGCGTCACGGCCGACGAAGGCGGCATCGGCCTGACCCACCTGTCGCACTTTCAGGATGTCGACAAGCCGGCGCCCGTCATCCTTACCACCTCGCAGCTGCTGACCACCGGTGTCGATGCCGAGATGGTCAAGAACGTGGTGCTGGCCCGCGTCGTCGGCTCGCGTGCCGAGTTCAAGCAGATCGTCGGGCGCGGCACGCGGCTGAAGGTCGACTACGGCAAGGAGTACTTCAACATCATCGACTTCACCGGCACGGCCACGCGCCACTTTGCCGATCCGGACTTCGATGGTGAGCCCGCGCTGATCGAGGAAGTGACGGTCGACGAGTCGGGCGAACAAGTCAACGTCACGGAGATAGCTCCCGAAACTTCGCCCGAAGGCCAGCCTGTGGAGTACGAGGTGCCGGAGGAGCAGATCGGCCCGGATGGATGCGGCTTGCTTATCAACGAGCCACCACCCGAGCCGCGCAAGTTCTACATCGACGGCGGCGAAGTCGAAGTCATCGGCCACTTGGTGTACGACCTGGATACCGACGGCAAGAAGCTGCAGGTGGTGAAGTACACCGAGTACTCTGGCCGCGCTGTGCGAACCCTGTACCCCACCCGCGAGGCCCTGCAATCGGCCTGGGCCGACCCCGATACGCGCAGCGAGGTGCTGCGGGAGCTGACCGAGCGCGGCATCAGCTTCGAGGAGCTGGCTGCCAGCAGCGACCAGCCGGATGCCGACCCCTTCGATCTGCTGTGCCATCTGGCCTGGAACGCACCGCTGCTCACGCGCCGCCAGCGCGCTGAAGCAGCCCGCCGCCAGACTCAAAACCTGTTCGCCCAGTACGGTGACGCGGCTCGCGAGATCCTGGCGCTGCTGCTCGAACGCTATGTCGAGCGCGGCATCCTCCAGTTCAGCACGCTGTCCGAGCTGATGAAAGTCCAGCCCTTCGACCGCTACGGTAGCCCCGCCGAAATCGCCTCCCGCCACTTCGGCGGCGTGCGCGGCATGAAGGAAGCTGTCTCCCGCTTGCAGACCGCGCTCTACCAATAACGAGAACCCGAATCGATGCCCCGTTCCAAACGTTCAGCCGCCACCGCCGACGCCACCGTCGAAAAGAAACTCCGGGCCGCGCGCAAGGCGAAGGCGCCGCTCACCACCCGCGAGAACCTGTCGGCGCTGATCGGCACCGCCCGCCAGATCCTGCGCAAGGACAAGGGGCTCAACGGCGACGTGGATCGCCTGCCACTACTCACCTGGGTGATGTTCCTCAAGTTCCTCGACGACCTCGAAACCGTCCACGAGCAGGAAGCCGAACTCGACGGCAAACGCTACCAGCCCATCATCGAAGCGCCCTACCGCTGGCGCGACTGGGCTGCGCGTGAAGACGGTCTTACGGGCGACGAGCTGCTGGCCTTCATCAACCAGGACGAAACCCACCGCGCCGACGGTTCACGAGGCGCGGGGCTGTTCGCCTACCTGCGCGGGCTGGCCGGTAGCGGCGAAAAGGGCAGCCAGCGCGAAGTCATCGCAAACGTGTTCAAGGGCGTGCAGAACCGCATGGTCAGCGGCTACCTGCTGCGCGACATCGTCAACAAGATCAACGGCATCCACTTCAGCAGCAGCGAGGAAATCCACACCCTCTCGCATCTGTACGAGTCGATGCTGCGCGAGATGCGCGACGCCGCGGGCGACTCGGGCGAGTTCTATACCCCGCGTCCGGTCGTGCGCTTCATGGTGCAGGTGACCGACCCGCGCCTGGGCGAGACCGTGCTCGACCCGGCCTGCGGCACCGGCGGCTTTCTGGTGGAGGCCTACGACCATCTCGCCCCGCAGGTGGCCACGCCCGAGCAGCGCCGCACCCTGCAGCGCGACACGCTGTACGGCCAAGAGGCCAAGCCGCTGCCCTACATGCTGGTGCAGATGAACCTGCTGCTGCACGGCCTGGAGGCGCCGCAGATCGCCTACGGCAACACGCTGGACCGGCGCGTCAACGAAATCGGACACAGCGAGCGTGTGGACGTGATCCTCACCAACCCGCCCTTCGGCGGCGAGGAAGAGGTCGGCATCAAGGCCAACTTCCCGCCCAACATGCAGACGGCGGAAACCGCGCTGCTGTTCCTGCAGTACATCATGCGCAAGCTGCGCGTGGCGGGGGCCCCGGTGCCCTGCGGTAAACCTGCCGCCCGAGGCGGCCGCGCCGCAGTGGTCGTGCCCAACGGCACCCTGTTTGGCGACGGCATCAGCGCCGTCATCAAGGAGGAACTGCTCAAGGAGTTCCGCCTGCACACCATCGTGCGTTTGCCGCAGGGCGTGTTCGCGCCGTACACCGACATCCCGGCCAACCTGCTGTTCTTCGAGCGCGGCGGTCCGACCGACACCATCTGGTACTACGAGCTGGCGCTGCCCGAAGGCCGCAAGAAGTACAGCAAGACTGCACCGCTGCAGTTCGAGGAACTCGCGCCGGCCCTTGCCTGGTGGAACGCCCGCGAGGAAGGCCCGCAGGCCTGGCAAGTGGACTTCGCCGCGAGGCGCACCGCCGCCGTCGAGGGCGCCACGCCCCATTGGCAGCGGGCGGACAGCGAGCGCAACGCGGCGCTCGCGCTGGGCAAGCCGATCCGCGAAAGGGAGCAGCGCATTCAAGCGGCGCCGAATGGCGAGAAGGCCGCGCTTCAAGACGAGTTGCGCGTGAAGAAAGCCGAACAGCTGGCCCACGAGCAGTCCGCTCGGGCCGCGCAGGCCGAAGGCGACGGGCTGTACTGGCCCATCTACAACCTGGACCTCAAGAACCCGCACTCCCGCGTCGGCCTGGAGCACGCCGACCCGAAGGACCTGGTCGCCTCGATGCGCAGCCACGAGGCCGAGGTGATGCGGCTGCTGGCTGAGATCGAGGCGCTGGTGGGCGCGGTGAGTGGCAAATGAAGGGGTGGCCCAAAGTTGCCCTGGGCGAGTCGCTGCAGGATGCGAGCACGCCAGTTCGCGTTCAGCAGGACGCCGAGTATCCCAACTTCGGCATCTACAGCTTCGGCCGAGGTCTCTTCGCCAAGCCGCCGATCAGCGGTATGCAGACGAGCGCAGGCACCTTATACCGCGTCCGCGCGGGCAACTTCATCTACAGCCGCCTCTTTGCATTCGAGGGCTCATACGGTCTGGTGGACGACGCATTCGATGGACACTTCACGTCCAACGAGTACCCCTCGTTCTCGCTGGATCGATCGAGGCTTGATCCCGGCTTTCTGAAGGCCTACTTCCAATCTCCTCGCGTGTGGCAAGAAATTGCCATGGGCAGCAAGGGAGTCGGATCGCGCCGAATCCGCGTCCAGCCCGACAAGGTGCTGGCTCACCGAATACCCTTACCGGCGCTCTCTGAGCAGCGAGCCATCGTCGCCCGCCTCGATGCGCTGGCCGAGAAGACTCGGGAAGTCGAAGAGCATCTGAATGCCGTCGAGCGTGATGCCAAGCACCTGCTGGCCTTGCGTTTCCGCGACGTCATCGCCGATGCGCCGATGCGGCCGATGGCGGAGGTCGCGCCGCTGGTGCGACGGGAACAGCCCATCGACTTGGATGGGAGCTACCCGGAACTCGGCGTCCGCTCGTTCGGTAAGGGGACCTTCCACAAGCCGCCGCTTTCCGGCAGCGAGGTCGGCACCAAGCGCCTGTACCGCATCGAGCCAGGCGACCTGTTGTTCTCCAACGTGTTCGCCTGGGAAGGTGCCATCGCCATCGCACAGCCGACAGATGCTGGCCGCTTCGGTTCCCATCGCTTCATTACCTGCCAAGCTAACCCGGAACTGACGACCGTCGAGTTCCTGCGCTACTACTTCTTGACCGACGAGGGCATGCTGAGGATCGGCGAGGCATCGCCGGGCGGAGCTGGACGCAACCGGACCTTGGGCCTGGAAAAACTGATGGCCATAGAGGTTCCGATGCCCCCCCTGGCGGTACAGCAAACATTCAACCGCCTGCAAGCCGAAGTCGGCGCCCTCAAGGCCAAGCACGCGGCCATTCGCCAAGCCAACGCCGCGCTGATCCCGGCGACGCTGGAACGAGAGTTCGCCGGGAATCCATAGTGCAGTTCATCACCAACGGTCCTGATATTCCCGATGCGCTTCTGCAGGCGCACGAGGACGGCCGCGTGGTGTTTTTCTGCGGCGCCGGCATTTCCTACCCCGCCGGTCTTCCGGGCTTCAAGGGGTTGGTGGACGAGATCTACCGGCGCAACGGCACAGCGCCCTCGGACATCGAGCGCGAGTCATTGGACCGAGGGCAGTTTGACGCCACGCTTGACCTGCTGGAGCGGCGCCTGCCGGGGCAGCGCCTTGCCGTGCGCCGCGCGCTGGCACTGACCCTGAAGCCCAAGCTGCGTCGCAAGGGCGCTGCCGATACGCATGCCGCGTTGTTGCGGCTGGCGCGCAACCGTGAGGGCGCGCTTCGGCTGATTACGACCAACTTCGACCGCGTCTTTCACGCCGCGGCCAAGCGCACCGGGCAAGCATTCCACGCCCATGCCGCGCCGATGTTGCCGATCCCGAAGAATAGCCGCTGGAACGGGCTGGTCTATCTGCACGGCCTGCTGCCCGAAAAGGCGGACGACACCACCTTGAACCGCCTGGTTGTCACCAGCGGCGACTTCGGGCTGGCCTATCTGACCGAACGCTGGGCGGCGCGCTTTGTGAGCGAGCTGTTCCGCAACTACGTGGTGTGCTTCGTCGGCTACAGCATCAACGACCCGGTGCTGCGCTACATGATGGATGCATTGGCGGCCGACCGGATGCTGGGCGAAGTCACGCCGCAGGCCTGGGCGCTGGGTGACTGCGAGCCGGGCCATGAAGCGCGCAAGACCATCGAGTGGCAAGCTAAGGGCGTCACGCCGATCCTGTACCACGTGTCGGCCGGTACGCACGACCATTCGGCACTGCACCAGAGCTTGCAGGCTTGGGCCGAGACCTACCGAGACGGTGTGACGGGCAAGGAGCGCATCGTGGTCGCACATGCCTTGGCACGGCCGTCTGCCAGCACACGCCAGGATGATTTCGTGGGCAGGATGTTGTGGGCCTTATCGGACCCGTCCGGTCTCCCGGCCAGGCGGTTTGCAGAGTTCAACCCGGTGCCTTCGCTGGACTGGCTGCTGGATGCATTCGCCGCAGACAGATATGGACACACCGATCTTGTCCGCTTCGGCGTGCCGCCATGCGATGAGATCGATCCAAAGCTGCGCTTCAGCCTGATCCACCGCCCGGCCCCTTACGCGCTCGCGCAGCCGATGCGGCTGGTTGCTGGTGGAGTCGCGGGAACGCGGTGGGACGATGTGATGTTCCAGCTCGGCCAATGGTTGGTCCGGCATTTGAACGATCCGCGGCTTGTATTGTGGATCGCTGAGCGTGGCGGTCAGCTGCAAGAGCAATGGATTTGGCAGATTGAGCGCAAGCTGGACGAGCTTGCTCAGTTGGAACGCGACGGCAAAATGTCCGATCTCGATGACCTTCGCGCCCATGCGGTCAATGCAGTCCCTGGGCCGCTGATGCGAACCCTTTGGGGCCTGCTGCTTGGCGGGCGAGTGAAGTCGCCCTGGCGCGAACCGGACCTCTTCCGATGGAAGGGTCGCCTGAAGTACGAAGGCTTGACTACAACCCTGCGACTGGAGCTGCGCGACCTGCTGTCGCCAAGAGTGCGCCTGAGCAAGCCGTTCCGATGGAGCGAGGAGCCTGAAAGCACTGACGAGCCCACGCGCCTGCGGCAACTGGTCAACTGGGAGCTGGTGCTGGCGGCCGATAATGTGCACGCGGCCTTGCGTGACCTTGCTGATGCGCAGTGGACAGCCGCCTTGCCGGCTTTGCTGGAGGACATTCAGCAGCTGCTGCGAGATGCGCTGGATCTCTTGCGAGAAGTAGGTGAGGCCAACGAGCGAAGCGACCGTTCCCATTGGGATCTGCCTTCGATCAGCCCGCACTGGCAGAACCGGGAATTCCGCGACTGGGTGGCGTTGATCAGTTTGCTTCGGGATGCGTGGTTAGCGGTGCGCAATTCCGATAGCGCTCACGCGGCGCGCGTTGCGGCGGAGTGGTTTCAGCTGCCATACCCCACGTTCAAGCGCCTTGCCCTGTTCGCTGCGAGTCAGGAGGGGCGGATCGCCCCCAAGGAATGGGTGGAGTGGTTGCTCGCAGATGGTGCTTGGTGGCTGTGGGCCGTCGACACGCGGAGGGAAACGTTGCGCCTGCTGGTGCTGCAGGGGACCCAGTTGCCGCCCGCCTCACAGGAGCGTCTGGAGTCGGCCATTCTTGCGGGGCCGCCGCGCGAGCGGTTCCGAGACGATCTCGAACCCGACCAGTGGGAAGAAACAGTGGCGCACTCGATCTGGCTCCACTTGGGCAAGCTGAGCGCGTCTGGCGTGACCCTCGGGGCGGCCAGCGCGGCGCGGTTGGAAGAGCTCTCGCGCCTGCATCCGCAATGGCAGTTGGCCGCCAACGAGCGCGACGAGTTCACACATTGGATGAGCGGCACCGGCGACCCTGATTACGAGGAACATAGGGACGTCGATTTCGCCCCCCGCAGGCGGCGCGACCTCCTGCAATGGCTCGTCAATACACAGCCCGAACGGCACCCATTCTACGAGGACACTTGGCGGGACGTCTGCCGAACCCGGTTCTTTCACAGCTTGTACGCGCTGTGTGATTTGGCGCGGCAGAACGTGTGGCCAGCGGGACGCTGGCGGGAGGCGCTGCAGGTCTGGAGCGAGGACGGGATGGTATTGCGGGCCTGGCGCTTCGCTGCCCCAGTGGTGCAAACCATGCCCGACACCGTGGTGCAGGAGCTCGCGAATGGCGTCACATGGTGGCTGGAGGCTGCGTCCAAGTCGATCGATCGACATGAGGCCATCCTGCTGCACATGTGCCAGCGCGTCCTGGCGTTACCGCTGGACGAGGACTCCGGGATCAGAGGGCGCGATGGCGAAGCGATCCAGCAGCCCGTCGACGAGGCGATCAACCACCCCATCGGCCACGTTACGCAGGCACTGATCAACTTGTGGTTCAGTCGCGAGCCCAACGACGGCGACGGGCTTCCAGCGGACATCGGCCCCTTGTTCACCCAGCTCTGCGATGTGCAGGTCCAACAGTTCCGGCACGGGCGGGTTCTGCTGGCCTCCCGATTGATCGCGCTCTATCGCGTTGACCGACAATGGACCGAGCAATGCCTGCTGCCACGTTTCGATTGGGCGGCCGATCCGACGGAAGCCAAGGCAGCATGGGAGGGCTTCCTTTGGTCGCCTCGCCCGTACCGGCCGCTGCTGCTTGCCTTTAAGCCCCAGTTCCTCGACACGGCGCGGCACTATGACGCGCTGGGTGAACATGCACGACAGTTTGCTGCCTTCCTGACCTACGCAGCGTTAGGGCCAGTTGACGGTTACACGGCTGAGGAGTGGCGTGCTGCGCTCGAAGTGCTGCCGCCGGAGGGCTTGCAGGAGGCAGCGCAGGCGCTGGCCCAGGCGCTCGAAGGAGCCGCGGATCAGCGAGAGGAGTACTGGAAGAACCGTATCCAGCCGTTCTGGCAGGACGTCTGGCCCAAGTCGCGCGATCTCGTCACGCCTGGCATCACCGAATCTCTGGCTCGGCTGTCCATCGCGGCCGGTTCCGAGTTCCCGGCTGCCCTGACCGCCGTCCTGGATTGGTTGCGACCCATTGAGCATCCGTACTACGTCACCCAACGCCTGCACGAGTCAGGTCTGTGTGGCCGTTTCCCGATCCACGCCTTGCGACTGTTGGCGGCGATCGTCAGCGATCAGCCTTGGGGTGCAACCGAACTGGGGAAATGCCTGGATCTCATCATTCAGGCCGATGCGACCCTTACGCGAAATCCGAGTTATCAACGCCTCCGGGAATACGCCAGAAGGCACGAAGGCTGATGAGCACCCGCGCCCTCAATCCCGCACCGAGCATCGCCCCATTCGTCAAAATCGACGACCCTCCGATTGTCACGTGAGCCGCTGCTGGCAGCCTCGGCGCGCATCCGCGGCGTCAGCAGGCCGTGGCGTTCGACGTGCTCGACGGTGCCTGGGAGGTGCGGCCACTGCGTGCTGAACGAGATGTCGGCGACGGTTAGATGGCATACAGCGACCAAGTCGGCGTGGCGCTGGCGAAGGCTGCGCCCGACGGATTGGAGGCTGACGAAGTCCGGGATAAGCATGGTCGGTTCCTCGGGTTTTGTGGATCAGCCGTTGCGGCTGAAACCGAAGGGACCGAGCAGGTTTCCAAGTTGGCCACAGGCTTGGCCACAGTCGACTTGGAAACTCGCGGTTTTAGTTGGTCGGGGCGCCGAGATTTGAACTCGGGACCCCTTGCACCCCATGCAAGTGCGCTACCAGGCTGCGCCACGCCCCGACCGAGGGAACGAACCAATTGTACCGCGTCCGGGGGAGACGCGGTCGCCGGATCGTCTCCGGCGCTCTTGATGACGCTCGAGCGGCGCCCTAGCGGCGCAGGATCCGCAACACGTCTTCGAGCTCGATGCGCAGCTGCTTGACGATCTGCTGGCTCTGGCTCACGTCGATGCGGGCTTCCTCGCCCTGCAGTTTGTTGCGCGCCCCGCCGATCGTGAAGCCCTGCTCGTAGAGCAGGCTGCGGATCTGGCGGATCACGATGACGTCCTGGCGCTGGTAATAGCGGCGGTTGCCGCGGCGCTTGACGGGCTTGAGCTGCGGAAATTCCTGTTCCCAATAGCGCAGCACATGCGGCTTGACGCCGCACAGCTCACTGACCTCACCGATGGTGAAGTAGCGCTTGCCCGGGATCGCCGGCAGCTCGTCGTTATTCTTTGCTTCCAGCATATGCCTCGACGCGAGCCTTTAGTTTTTGTCCCGGTCGGAAGGTCACCACGCGCCTCGCGCTGATGGGGATCTCCTCGCCGGTCTTTGGATTACGGCCTGGGCGTTGGTTCTTGTCGCGCAGGTCGAAATTGCCGAAACCCGACAGCTTCACCTGCTCGCCATTGGATAGCGCGCCCCGCAGCTCCTCGAACAGGAGATCGACGAGTTCGCGTGCTTCACGCTTGTTCAAACCCAGCTGGTTGAACAGCGCTTCCGCCATTTCAGCTTTGGTCAGAGCCATGGTCCCTATTGCTCTTATTCTCTGATCCTGGCCTTGACGCTCGCACTCAAGTCTTCGCGGATCGACGCCATCAGGCGATCGATGTCTTCATCCATCAGCGTGCGAGAATTATCCTGAAAAATCAATCCTAAAGCGACGCTTTTTCGACCTGGTTCTACGCCAGTTCCCCGGTACATGTCGAAAACGCGCAGGTCCTTCAAAAGACCCGACGCCACGCAGGTTACACGTTCGTGAATCGCGCTGAAAGGCAGATCCTCATCAACCAGAATCGCGAGATCGCGTCTAACCTGCGGGAAGCGCGAGACTTCATGGAAGGCCGGCAACTCGACGCCCAGTGCGGCCTCGAAATCGAGCTCGAAAAGTTGCGGCACCGAGGACAGATCGAGCGCCCGGACCAGCTCCGGATGCAGCTCGCCCAACCAGCCGATGGCCGTTTCGCGCCGAAAAACACGTGCGCAACGTCCGGGATGCAGGCAGGGATACGTCGCCGCGACGAATCTGAACGACTCTCCCCGCCCGGTGCTGGCGAGCAGCGCTTCGAGGTCGCCCTTGAGGTCGAAGAAATCGGCGGCCTCGCGCGCCGAGCCCCACTGCTCGGGGAGCCGCGAACCGGTCAGGGCGCCTGCGATCCTGTCCACCTCGCGGCTGCCGCCGGCCCCACCGGCCTCGCAGGACACCGGCAGGAACACGACGCCGTGTTCGAACAGGCGCAGGCGATCCTGCTGGCGACGCTGGTTCTCGAGGATCACGCGCAGCAGGCCCGGCCACAGGGATACGCGCATCACCGCGAGATCGCTGGAGATCGGATTGGTCAGCGCGATGCCTTCGAGCTCGGGAAACAGCCGACGCTGCAGCGCCGGATCGACGAACGCGAACGAAACGGCCTCGTGGAAGCCGCGGGCCGCGAGCAGGTCGAGCACGCGCCGCTCGGAGGCGGCGCCTTCCGGCATCGGTCGCAGCCGCTGGCCACGGACGGGATCGGCTGCGGGGATCGCGTCGTAGCCGACGAGACGCGCGATCTCCTCGATCAGGTCCGGCTCGATCGACAGGTCGAAGCGATGCGCGGGCGGCGTGACGATGAAGCTTCCCGACCGCCGCTCCACCTGCATGCCGAGGCCGGCCAGCATGGATTCGATGGTGGCGTCGTCGGGCGCGATGCCGAGCAGCCGCTGCACGCGCTCGCGACGCAGCGTCACCGGCAGGCGCACCGGCAGCAGCCCCGGCTGTTCGGTCGCGATCACCGGGCCGGCCTGCCCGCCTGCGATCGAGAGCAGCATCGCGGTGGCGCGCTCGATCGCCCGCAGCGTGATGGTCGGATCCACGCCACGCTCGAAGCGCTGGCTGGCGTCGGTCGTCAGGCCGAAGCGCCGCGCTCGGCCGGCGATGGCCTGCGGCGCGAACCAGGCGGTCTCCAGGAACACCCGGGTGGTCGTGGGCAGCACCGCGGTTCGCAGGCCACCCATGATGCCGGCGAGACCCACCGGCCCGGCGCCGTCAGCGATCACCAGCACGTCCGAGGCAAGCTTCACCTCGCGGCCGTCGAGCAGTTCCAGCGGCTCGCCCTCGATGGCGTGGCGCACGTGGATGCCGGCCTGCAAGCGGTCGCGATCGTATGCGTGCATCGGCTGCCCGAGCTCGAGCAGCAGGTAGTTCGTGACGTCAACGACCGGGCTGATCGAGCGCACGCCGCAGCGGCGCAAGCGCTCACGCAGCCAGGCGGGCGAAGTCCGGCTGTTGTCGACGCCGTCGATGCACCGGCCCAGGAAGCGCGGACAGGCCGCTGCCGCATCGACGCGTACCGGAAAGGTCTGGTCGATGCTCGCCGGCACGGCCCGATGCTCCGGGCCGCCCAGCGGCTGCCGGCACAGCGTCGCGACTTCGCGCGCGAGCCCGATCACCGACATCGCGTCGCCGCGGTTCGGCGTGACGTTCAGCTCGAGTACGTGATCATCGAGCGAAAGGTATTGGCGCAGGTCCTGGCCCGGCATGGCGTCCGTCGGCAGCTCGAGGATGCCCTCGTGACCTTCCGAGAGGCCGAGCTCGCGCGACGAGCAGAGCATGCCCGCCGATTCGATGCCGCGCAGTTTCGCGGCCTTGATCGAGAGGTCGCCGGGCAGCCTGGCGCCGGAGCGCGCGAGCGCGGTAACGAGGCCGGCACGTGCGTTCGGTGCCCCGCAGACGACCTGCAGAGTCGGCCCCTCGCCCGCCTCGACCTGGCATACCTGCAGCTTGTCGGCCTGCGGATGGCGCTCGGCCGAGACGATGCGCGCCACAACCACGCCGGAGAATGCGGGCGCCGCCGACGTCAGCGACTCGAGCTCGAAGCCCGCCATCGTCAGGCGCGCGCCGAGCTCCTGCGGCGCGAGATCGCAGGCGACCCATTCCTTCAACCAGCCGAGCGAGAGCTTCATGACGCGCCGGGTTTCATGACGCGCCGAACTGGCGCAGGAAGCGCAGGTCGTTCTCGAAGAAGAGCCGCAGGTCGTTGACCCCATAGCGCAGCATCGCGAGCCGCTCGATGCCCATGCCGAAGGCGTAGCCGGTCCACCGCTCGGGATCGACGCCCGAGGCCTTGAAGACGTTGGGGTGGACCATGCCGCAGCCGGCTATCTCGAGCCAGCCGGTGTGCTTGCAGACGCGGCAGCCCGCGCCGCCGCAGAACACGCAGGACATGTCGACCTCGGCCGAGGGCTCGGTGAACGGAAAATACGAGGGCCGCAGCCGCATCTTAAGGTCGCGCTCGAAGAACGCCTCGAGGAACTGGTGCAGCACTGCCTTGAGATTGCCGAAGCTGACGTTGCGATCGACCAGCAGGCCTTCGACCTGATGGAACATCGGGGTGTGCGTGACGTCGTAGTCGCAGCGATAGACGCGCCCCGGCGAGATGATCGCGAGCGGCAGCGTCGCACCCTGCATGGCGCGGATCTGCACCGGTGACGTGTGCGTGCGCAGCAGCCGCCCGTCCGAGAAATAGAAGGTGTCGTGCATCGCGCGGGCCGGATGGTCCGCAGGGATGTTCAGCGCCTCGAAGTTGTGGAAGTCGTCCTCGATCTCGGGGCCGGTGGCGACGTCGAAACCCGCCTCGCGGAAGATCGCCTCGATGCGAAGGCGCGTGCGAGTGACCGGATGCAGACCGCCGCGCGCCTCGCCACGGCCGGGCAGCGTGACGTCGATGCGCCCCGCGCGCAGCTCGGCTTCGACCGCCGCACGCTCGAGCGCCTCGCGGCGCGCGTCGATCGCGCGCTGCACCTGGCCCTTGGCCTCGTTGATGCGCGCGCCGGCGGCCGGACGCTCGGCAGGCGCGAGCCCGCCGAGCGACTTCAGCTGTTCCGTCAGGGTGCCTTTCTTGCCGAGCCAGCGCACGCGCACGTCGTCGAGCGCAGCGAGCTCGGGGCTCGAAGCGACTTCGTCGAGGGCCGACTGGATCAGCGCCGGTAGAGCCTCCACGGCCCTACGCCAGGTTCAGCGCAGCCTTGACCTTGGTGGTGAGTGCGCCAAACGCCGCGGCGTCGTTCACCGCGAGGTCCGACAGCATCTTGCGATCGATCTCGATCTGCGCAATCTTCAGGCCGTTGATCATGCGGCTGTATGACAGGCCATAGGCCCGAGCAGCCGCATTGATGCGCTGGATCCAGAGCGCGCGGAAATCGCGCTTCTTCAGGCGGCGGCCCACATAGGCGTATTGGCCCGCCTTGATGACGGCCTGCTTGGCAACGCGGAACACCTTGCTGCGCGCGTTGTAATAACCCTTGGCCTTGCCAAGGACCTTCTTGTGGCGGCGACCAGCGGTCACGCCACGCTTCACTCTTGCCATGATTCCTTACCTCGAAAACAGAACCTGATAGACGCAGCGACCGTTACTTCGCATACGGCAGCAACCCGACCAGACGGCCAACATCGCTCTTGTCAACGAGGCTGGATCCGCCCGAACGGAGCTGGCGCTTGGTCTTGCGCGGCTTGTGTCCGAGGTTGTGGCGTCGGCCGGCGGAATAGGACTTGAATCCCGTCGCCGTCTTGCGAAAACGCTTTGCCGCCGCCCGGTTGGTCTTCAACTTGGGCATGTCATCGACTCCTTCACTTTTATAGCCCCGGTCGCAAAGCCCCAATGGGCTCGCTACGGGCGGAACGCTTGTCTGGCCGTTGCGGCGGGTGCCGCTCAGGCCTGGACCAACGTCACTTCTTGCGAGGCGAGAACACCATCACCATCTGCCGGCCTTCCATCAGCGGGTTCTGCTCGACCACCGCCACCGGCGAGAGGTCGGTCGAAACCCGCTCCAGAAGACGGCGTCCGATTTCCTGGTGCGCCATCTCGCGGCCTCGGTAACGCAACGTCACCTTGGCCTTGTCGCCCTCGGCGAGGAAGCGGCTGAGATTACGCAGCTTGACCTGGTAATCCGCTTCTTCCGTGCCGGGACGAAATTTCACTTCCTTGATCTGCTGCTGCTTCTGCTTCTTCTGCGCGGAGTGGGTCTTCTTCTTCTGCTCGAAGAGGAACTTCCCGAAATCCATGATGCGAACGACCGGCGGTTCGGCCATCGGCGAAACCTCGACCAGGTCGAGTTCGCTGGACGTGGCGAGCGCAAGCGCTTCGAACCTCGTCATGATGCCTGCCTGGGATCCGTCAGCCGCGATCACCCGCACCTGCGGCGCCGTGATCTCATCGTTGCGCCGAATGCGCTTGCTTGCAGTCGAAATAAATCAATCCTCCAAAGTTCTGCGCCCGCGGCTCTCGAGCTCGATGCGCAGGCGTTCCACGAACGTTTGCGGGGACATCGTGCCCAGGTCCTTGCCGTTGCGGGTACGCACGGAAACGAGATTCGCTGCTACTTCCTTGTCGCCCGCAACCAATAGGTAGGGCACGCGTTGCAGCGTGTGGGCGCGGATCTTAAAGCCGACCTTTTCGTTGCGCAAGTCGGCTGACGCCTGAAGCCCCTGATTCTTAAGGAAATCGACGACTTGGCCAACATAGGCGTCCTGACGGTCCGTAATCGTCATTACGACCGCCTGCTCGGGGGCCAGCCAGGCGGGCAGCCGCCCGGAGTGGTGCTCGAGCAAAATACCCAGAAAACGCTCCAGCGAGCCGAAAATGGCCCGATGCAGCATGACCGGTACCTGTTTCTGGCTACGCGCGTCGATGTAGTGGGCGCCGAGGCGCCCGGGCAGGTTCAGGTCCACCTGCAGGGTGCCGCACTGCCAGTCGCGGCCGATGGCGTCGCGGAGCACGAATTCGAGCTTCGGGCCGTAGAAGGCGCCCTCGCCAGGGTTCAGCGTGTAATCGAGCCCGGCGGCCCGTGCGGCGTCCTGCAGGGCCTGCTCCGAGCGGGTCCAGATCTCGTCGCTGCCGACCCGCTTCGCCGGTCGGTCGGAGAACTTCACCTGCACGTCGTCGAATCCGAAATCCCGGTAGATGTCGAGCAGCAGCCGGATGATCTTCACCGACTCGTCCGTGATCTGCTCCTCGGTGATGAAGACGTGCGCATCGTCCTGGGTGAAGGCCCGCACCCGCATCAGGCCGTGCAGCGCTCCGGAGGGCTCGTAGCGGTGCACCTTGCCGAACTCCGCGAAGCGGATCGGCAGGTCGTGGTGGCTGCGCAGCCCCTGCTTGAAGATCTGCACGTGGCCGGGGCAGTTCATCGGCTTGATCGCGTAGACGCGCTCGTCGGGCGTCTGCGTCGTGTACATGTTCTCGCCGAACTTTTCCCAGTGGCCCGACGCCTCCCAGAGGCTGCGGTCCATCATCTCCGGCGCGTTCACTTCCTGGTAGCCGGCGGCCTTCTGCTTCTCGCGCATGAAGCCGATCAGGGTCTGGAACACCTGCCAGCCCCTGGGGTGCCAGAACACCGCGCCCGGCGCCTCTTCCTGCATGTGGAACAGATCGAGTTCGCGGCCGATACGCCGATGGTCGCGCTTCTCGGCCTCCTCCAGCCGGTGGAGGTATTCCTTCAGCTCCTTGTCGCTGGTCCAGGCGGTGCCGTAGATGCGCTGCAGCATCTCGTTGCGTGAGTCGCCGCGCCAATAGGCACCGGCCACCTTCATCAGCTTGAACGCCTTCAGCTTGCCAGTGGAGGGCACGTGCGGGCCGCGGCACAGGTCGACCCAGCCGCCCTGCCCGTAGAGTGAGATCGGCTCGTTCGACGGGATGCTGGCGATGATCTCGGCCTTGTAGTGCTCGCCGAGACCCTTGAAGAACGCGACCGCGGCATCGCGCGGCATCTCGGAGCGCTCGACCTTCAGGTCCGCGGCGGCGATCTCGGCCATCTTCGCCTCGATCGCCGTGAGGTCCTCGGTGGTGAAGGGGCGCTTGTAGGCGAAGTCGTAATAGAAGCCGTCATCGATGACCGGGCCGATCGTGACCTGCGCATCGGGGAACAGCGACTGCACCGCGTTCGCCAGAAGGTGGGCGGTCGAGTGGCGGATCACCTCGAGCGCTGCGGGGTGCTTGTCGGTGACGATCTCGAGCTTCGCGTCGCGATCGATCACGGATGACGTGTCGACGAGCTTGCCATCGACGCGACCGGCCAGCGCGGCCTTGCGCAGGCCCGCGCCGATGCTCGCGGCGACGGCGTCGACGCTGACGGGCTGCTCGAAACTGCGCTGGCTGCCATCGGGCAGCGTGATCACCGGCATCGCGGCGGGCCTCCACAGGTCCGGATCGAAAAAAGGGCGCTTCCGCATTGCGAAAGCGCCCTTCGGGGACTGGTAGGCGCGAGTGGGATCGAACCACCGACCACCACCATGTCAAGGTGATGCTCTACCACTGAGCTACGCGCCTGTCTGCCCGAGTGGCTGCGACCTGGGGTCGCACGACACAGGGGCCGCGAAAGATACCGGAGCCACCGCCGGCCGGCAACTGAAACCGTGCCATTCCAAGCACTTAGGGTGTGGCTCAGCCGGCCTTTTGCGTTGGCAGACCGAGTTCGGTCCGTTTCAGGGTCTCGATCTGGTCGCGGATCCGGCCTGCCTCCTCGAATTCGAGGTTGCGGGCCTTGCGGAACATCTCGCCTTCCAGCTGCTTGATTCGCCGCACGATCTGCTCCGGGCGCAGGGCCGTGGCGCCCTCGCCGGCCCTCTCGGGCGCGACCTTGGCGCCGGGCCGGTTCGACGCGCCACGGCGGGCGCCGGCCTTCCCTTGCGGCGCGCCGCGTCCGCCATCGGCATCGCTGCGCGCCCCCTCCATCACGTCCGTGACGGCCTTGACGATGCCCCTGGGGATGATGCCGTTCGCCAGGTTGGACGCGACCTGCTTCTCGCGCCTGCGCTGGGTCTCGTCCATCGCCTGCTGCATCGAGCGGGTGACCCGGTCGGCATAGAGGATCGCGCGGCCGTTCAGGTTGCGCGCCGCGCGGCCGATCGTCTGGATCAGCGAATTGGCGGAGCGCAGGAAGCCTTCCTTGTCGGCGTCGAGAATCGCGACCAGCGCAACCTCTGGCATGTCGAGACCCTCGCGCAGCAGGTTGATCCCGACCAGCGCGTCGAAGCGGCCGAGCCGCAGGTCGCGGATGATCTCGCTGCGCTCGACGGTCTCGACGTCGGCGTGCAGGTAACGTACGCGCACATCGTGCTCGTTGAGGTACTCGGTGAGGTCTTCCGCCATGCGCTTGGTCAGCGTCGTGATCAGCACGCGTTCGCCGCGCCCGACGCAGCGGTTGATCTCGGAGAGCACGTCGTCCACCTGCGTGCCCACCGGACGCACTTCGACCTCCGGGTCGATCAGGCCGGTCGGACGCACCAACTGCTCTGCGACCTGCGACGCATGGTTTGCTTCGTACGCTCCGGGCGTCGCCGAGACGAAGATCATCTGCGGCGCCATCCGCTCCCATTCTTCGAAGCGCAGCGGACGGTTGTCGAGCGCCGAGGGCAGCCGGAAGCCGTACTCGACCAGCGTCTCCTTGCGCGAGCGATCACCCTTGTACATCGCGCCGAGCTGCGGCAGCGTCTGGTGACTCTCGTCGACGATCAGCAGCGAGTTCTTCGGCAGGTAGTCGTAGAGGCAAGGTGGCGGCTCGCCGGGCGCGCGGCCGCTGAGATAGCGCGAGTAGTTCTCGATGCCGGCGCAGTAGCCAACTTCCTTCATCATCTCCATGTCGAACATCGTGCGCTGCTCGAGCCGCTGCGCCTCCAGCAGCTTGCCGGCCTCGCGCAGCTCGGCGAGGCGCGTGCGCAGCTCCTCCCGGATGTGGTCGATCGCGCCGATCAGGCGCTCCTTCGGCGTCACGAAGTGCGTGCCCGGATACACGGTGAAGCGTGGCACCCTGCGCAGGATCTCGCCGGTCAGCGGATCGAACAGCGCCAGCGATTCGATCGTCTCGTCGAACAGCTCCAGCCGCAGCGCCTCGCGCTCCGACTCCGCGGGGAAGATATCGACCACGTCGCCGCGCACGCGATACGTGCCCTGCGTGAGGTCCACTTCGTTGCGCGTGTACTGCATATCGGCGAGCCGACGCAGCAGGCGCCGCTGGTCCATGCGCTCGCCGCGCACCAGGTGCATCACCATCGCGAGATAGGCCTGCGGATCGCCGAGGCCGTAGATCGAGGAGACCGTCGCGACGATGATCGAATCGCGCCGCTCCAGCAGCGCCTTGGTCGCCGAGAGCCGCATCTGCTCGATGTGCTCGTTGATCGAGGCGTCCTTCTCGATGAAGGTGTCGCTCGAGGGGACGTAGGCCTCGGGCTGGTAGTAGTCGTAATAGGAGACGAAATATTCGACTGCGTTGTTCGGGAAGAACTCGCGGAACTCGCCGTAGAGCTGCGCCGCCAGCGTCTTGTTGTGCGCGAGCACGAGGGTCGGCCGCTGCACGGCCTGGATCACGTTCGCGATGGTGTAGGTCTTGCCCGAGCCGGTGACGCCGAGCAGCGTCTGGTGAGCGAGACCCTGCTGCAGGCCATCGACCAGGGTCGCGATCGCGGTCGGCTGGTCGCCCGCGGGCGAGTAGTCGGATTTCAGCTGGAAGAGCGGAATGTCCTTCGAGGCGGCATCTGTCATGGGGGTGTGCCCGTGCGCTCATCGGATGGGGGATCGCTTAATATACCGGCCCTTTCGATCGCAGTCCCCCTCGCAGGTTTCACCGTGACCGCACCCGTCTCCCTCCGCGTTGGCCGCGTCAAGCCCTCCCCCACGCTGGCCGCCACCGCGCGCGCCGCGGCGCTGCTGGCCGAGGGCAAGGACATAGTCAGCCTGACCGCAGGCGAGCCCGACTTCGACACGCCAGCGCACATCGCAGAGGCCGGCATCGCCGCGATCCGCGCCGGCCATACACGCTATACGGACGTCGGCGGGACGCCGGAACTGAAGGACGCGATCATCGCGAAGTTCGAGACCGACAACGGCCTGCGCTATGCGCGCAACCAGGTGCTCGTCTCGACCGGCGCGAAGCAGACGATCTACAACCTCTGCATGGCGGTGCTCGACCCGGGCGACGAGGTCCTGATCCCGGCGCCGTACTGGGTGTCCTACCCCGACATGGTCGCGCTCGCGGACGGCATCCCGGTGATCGTTCCGGCAGGACCCGAACAGGGCTACCGGATCACGCCGGAGCAGCTCGTGGCGGCGATCACGCCGCGTACGCGGATGCTGATCCTGTGCTCGCCCTCGAACCCCACCGGCGCAGCTTATTCGCGTGCCGACCTCGCGGCGCTCGGCGCGGTGTTGCTGCGCCACCCGCGCGTGCTCGTCTGCACCGACGACATGTACGAAAAGATCTGGTGGGCGAGCGAGCCGTTCTCGACGATCGCCCAGGTCGTGCCCGGGCTTTACGACCGCACCATCACCGTCAACGGCTGCTCGAAGGCCTATGCGATGACCGGCTGGCGCATCGGCTACTGCGGCGGCCCGCGCGAGATCGTCACCGCCATGGCAACCGTCCAGGGTCAGTCCACCTCGAACCCCTGCAGCGTCTCGCAGCAGGCAGCCGTCGCCGCACTGCGCGGCGAGCAGGACTGTGTCGCGAAGATGTGCTCGGCTTATCGCGAGCGGCACGATTTCGTGATCGCCGCTCTCAACGCGCTGCCGGGCGTGACCGCCCTGCCCGGCGCGGGCACGTTCTACGCCTTCGCGGACGTGAGCGGCGCGATGCGCGCGCTCGGCCTGGCGGACGACAATGCGTTCACGAACCGCCTGCTCACCGAAGCCGGCGTGGCCGTGGTGGCCGGTTCCGGATTCGGAGCGCCGGGGCACATCCGAATCTCGTTCGCGACCAGCCGTGGACAACTCACCAAGGCCCTGCAGCGCCTCGGCGCGATGCTCGCTGCGGACAAGACACCCGCCACGGCCTGACGATGGAATCGCAGCTGGTCGAAACCGCGCCTATCCTCTTGAACTACGGTCGGTTTCAGGGTCAGGACGTGATGCGCGTAACGCGCACGGGATGCTTGACGCGACCGGCCCCTTTCCCGAGAATGCGCGGCTTCGCCTAGGCCACACCGTTCCCCGGTAGCTCAGTCGGTAGAGCAACGGACTGTTAATCCGTTGGTCGTTGGTTCGAGTCCAACCCGGGGAGCCAA
>Ga0163144_10002537_pt1 | contig 42060 bp, 29 predicted proteins | sample OliLak19BULKMAT1_FD_123175 | JGI IMG/M metagenome (GOLD analysis project Ga0163144, IMG submission 123175) | Freshwater microbial mat bacterial communities from Lake Vanda, McMurdo Dry Valleys, Antarctica - Oligotrophic Lake LV.19.BULKMAT1 | ecosystem: Environmental > Aquatic > Freshwater >...
ACCATGGGACTCACGTTACGGAGAACGGCTCGAAGAATCAATCGTTTGAAGGGGGCGTCTGCGCTCATTCCTCCAGGCTACCTGCCGCCGGGCCAACAGACCCCCGACTTGCTGCTGCACTCCTAATGGCCGAAGTTTGTGGCGGACCCTCGACGAGATCCGGTTTTCGGCACCCAATCCGCATGTTAATATTATGGGCATCGGCCATTGGGCCCTGTGACCACCAGTGCCGAATTCATCCGCCGCCGAGCCTGAATCGAACCTGTCCGGATTACGCAGGCAGTTCACATCCTTAGCTCACGAGATCTTGAGGAAAGCGTTTCCGCACCCCCCACATTCGGGCTTCCTTCAGGAACTGGAGGACGACATTGTCAATAGCCTGTGCCTGCGCCGCCCGACGGATCCCGAAGCGCGGATTCAGGAAATCGTTAGCATGGCTGAGATCATGCTGCGACAACGCGACGGTCTTCAGGCTGCGGAAGAACTGGTCTACCGCCTTGGTCCGGCAATTGAGAAGCGACTGAAGAAGGCATTTCCCAATCGCCCAAATGCCTGGGAAGAGGTCCAGGAAGAGTTCCTAAGAAAAATTACCCTAAGGCCGCCGAAGGCCGAGCGCGCCGCCGAGGCAACTGCCTTCGCCACAAAAGTCGCCTACCGCCTGTTGCTTGATCGGATCCGGCGGCCGGGCGAGCCGTTAATCTTTGTGCCCAAGAAAGGCGAGGGAGGTAAATTCAGAGACCCACTCGATCAAGTGGCCGACAAGAAGCCTCCACCAAGTGAACGAGAGAGTGAGGCCGTTGAAGCAGCGAAGGCTGCACTTCAGCTCAGTATGATACAGGTGTTTTTTTCCTGTCCCCCCAACCCCCCTCATCAGTCGATGGCCTGGGCATACAAAACGCTTCTGGAGTGTGGCCTAAAAACGATGGTCGAAAATAGACTTGTCGATCTGCCGCTTGAGCAGTTGTTGAAACGATTCCTGCGAGAAATGCCCACGACCATGGTTACCGGCCACAGATGGGCCGATGTAACCAAGCCAATTCGCGACTCTCTGCAGCGTGTCGCCGGCGGGGTCTTGCACGATCCGGTTCACAAGAGAATCTACCAACATTTGTTGAGCCGGAAATGTGGCGATACTTGTCTGCGAGACTACAAGACCGGCGAGTCGGAGGAGCGCAGCGAGCCCGGTGGTAGCCAGCGCGACAGGGTGTTGGAAGGGAATCTTTCCGACTGGGTCTTGAAAGTAAATGTGCGCTCGCGCCATGAAGGGATGCGTCTGATTTATGATCCGCCGGACGATCCAGATGGACCGTCTGGCCCGAAGGGACGTTATGATGACTAATACCCTAGGGCACTGCTCACCTGAAGTATTCGAAGCCTATTTCGACGGTGCGCTTTCCGAAACCGATCTGGATAAAATGCTGGCGCATTTGGCGGAATGCCCGGAATGCCTATCGAGAGCGGAGAGGATTGGCGACGGGCTGATCTTTTTGGACACCTGGATCATGGAAGCGCGGCAGATGGGCGCGCGTGCTGGGCGGCTGGAACAAGGTTTATTTCGTGCGGAGGCTCGCGAACCAGCGGCTTCGCAGAAAGAACGAATCCGCCAGTGGCGGCACAAAATATCAGAGAGCGGGTTGGCGTGGCGGCGTGGCGCCGGCCAGTACCGCTACGCGCTGGCGGGTACAGCAGGTAAGACCGCAGTTCGGACCCGAGGCGGGGGGCGTGTTCGGACCGGGTCGGGTGAAGGGGAGACCGGGGTTCTCAAATGGATCGCACCCGAGACGCCGTTCCGGATCACCGTTCCGAAGGACCAACCAGTGTTAATTGGTCTGGATGACGTTACTCCCGGCGAGATGGTGGCGCTGGTGCCAGAGAGCAGCGGCGGTGAGACGCTCGTTGTTCAGGTCGCCAGATCGACAGAGGCCGGACCGCAATGGGTTGCGCGATTCGGTTCGGTGGTGGCCGGAGAATACGTCGTAGTTTTCGAGAAATCGTAGGAATCGTCCCAGGCAGGCAGACGCACTTGGGGCTTACCGAGTTAAGTGAGACTGGCAACCGCCCCGCGCTGAGGGGAGTCGGAAGCGACGGCACCATCAGAGCGCCATCAGACTGGAGCGGGGCATATAGAAGCTATTGGAATTCATTAGCCTTTACTTGCGCGTAGGTCTCTTTGGGGTATGCTGACGGCCCCCCAGGCTGTTTTTGGTGTTGGCGTCTCCGCTCGTATGGGTGGCGTCCTCCGATCTCGTATTGAGGGTGATTGAGATCATTTGCCTCGTTTGCTGCTGGAGGTAAACAACCTAGCGATCATCATTGGCGTGTTTTCCTTGATCGTTGCCTCGGGTCTCGCGGTCTTAAGAGCACTACGGCAGACGGCGCTAGTTTCGCCGATGCGGTCGTTTCTCCAATGAAGGCTGACCATCTATAGCTCTCCCGTCCCTTCGCCCGCCTATTCAGTACGAAAGTCGGTTTTGCCCCGGTTGCGCGACGGGTTTTTTCAAGAGCCCACTTTTCTTCTCAAATCACCGTGGTATTCGTGCCAGTACTCCGTGTATGGGGCATGGAACAACTCTACGAATTCCTGCTCGGCCTCTTGGTTGGACAGGGAACCCCACTGTAAGGTAAGCAAGGGCACGGCGTGCGCCGTGTTCCAGGTCTCCCGGCTCGTTCTGTTGTATGCTGTCGTGTACACTGGCGCGGACCGAAAATGCATAGATATAGATATAGATATAGATTCTGCTGTGTGCTGATCTTGGCAACGGCCAGTATCTGGCTGGCCATTCCGCTCCGTCTCGCTGCGTGGCAGACTAGCCGGTCCCGCGGCGGTGCTCCAACCGCGATTCAAGTGCATGCCGGCGAGTTGGTATTGGCTACCGTGGAACAACGCGAGGTTGATGTAATGGTATCCGTGCGCGCTCCAGATGCCTCGTCCGCCGGGGTGTTTGACAGCTTCGAGTTTGGAGACGAGCCTGTGGCATTCGTGGCCGCACAAGCGGGCGAGTATGTGTTAAGCATCCGGCATGCCGATGGTCGGCCCATCGGCATGCCGCCAGCCGTGGTAGAGAGGCTACACCGCGACCGCGTGTACCCCGATTCCGGTTGGGTAACGGCGGCACGCCGCGCTACCGAGGCTAAGCGGCTCGCGATGGATCCTACGGCTTCGAATCTGAATGCCGCATTGAGGGGGAATCGTGAGGCGCTGCTGCTCTGGCAGGAGTTGGGCGAATACTCCTCGGCGGCCCGCACGCTCATTAAGATCGCGGATATTCTCTACGCGCAAAGCGCGTGTGTCGACGCCGGCGCGCACTACGAGAAAGCGCTCGGTTTAGCCCTCGATCTGAACGACAGACGCATCACCGCGGAAGGCCGGAATAACGCGAGTATGTGCCTGATGCAGTTGGGAGAAGAGGATGCCGCTGTGAGTTTGTTACGTCAGGCGATGGACGACTGGCACGCGCTCCGCCTTCCGTTTGGCGAATCAGTCGTAGCGGCCAATCTCGGCCTCTTGTCTTGGCGCGCGGGTTCGTTCGAAGAAGCGTTGAGCTACCACCAACGGGCTCTCGCGGGATTTCTACGCCTCCACAAACGACGCGAGGCTGCGCTTGCTCGCAATAACCTCGGGCTCACATACAGTTCCTTAAACAAGCCCTCGCTCGCACTGACGCAATTGCAGTGGGCGCGCGCTGAATTCCACGCTCTGGGGGACAGAGCGGCTGAGGGCCAGGCGCTCTTGAACATCGGGTATCTTGAGTTGCTGTCGAAGCAGACAGCCAAGGCGATTCGCTCCCAGCGACAGGCCGTTGCTTTGCTGCGCGACGGGCCCGATCTGCGGGCCAAGGCGGATGCCATGACGAATTTGGGAAGCGCTTTGGCCGGAACCAAACGGGAAGAGAGCCTGGGCCTCCTCAGAGAGGCGTTAGCATTGTACGAGGGGATCGGTGATCGCCGCGGTCAGGCCAGCGCATTGCATCATCTCGGGCGGGTGAACGCGGCTGGCGGGGCTCTTGCACTGGGTTTGCAAGAACTCGACAGCGCCTTCCGGATTCGCTCCGCCGTCGGAATCCGCGATGCGGCGGCGGAGAGTCTCTTCGAAAGCGCCCGTATTCTGGAGGCCCAGGGGCGCCTCGACGAGGCGGCAGAGCAGATGTCCAGAGTGATCGAGATGACGGAGATGTTGAGGGCCACGGCCGGCGGGGATGGATTTCGAACCTCATTCTTTTCCTCCAAACAGGCTTACTTTGAGCGCTACGTCGCTCTGCTAATACGGATGAGGCGCCCGGCGGAGGCTCTCGCGGTAGCGGAGCGCGCGCGGGGTCGCACATTGTTGGACATCCTCTCGTCGGCCCGGCGGGGGATTCCACTGGCCGCCAATGCGAGTCTGGTGGCGCGGAAGGACCAGGTCGAACGGCGGCTGAACTACCTATCTCAGCAACTCCTGTCTCTGAGTCGGACGAAGCCGGACAGTGCACGGGAAGCCGCTCTGCACAGGGACATCGACGAACTATTTGCTCAGCGTGAAGTGGTGGAATACGAAATCCGGAAGACTGGTCCGAAATCTGCCGATCTTTGGAATCCTAGGCCGGCGCCGCTCGCCGAATTGCAAAGCCTGCTGGATGCCAACACTGAGCTACTGGAGTTTGCGCTCGGGGAAACCGAGAGCTACCTGTGGGTTGTAACTGATTCCAGCTTGCGCGTGTTCACCTTGCCGCGGCGGGCCGACCTAGAAGCGACAGCCCGCAAGGTAGTCAAACTGGGCGCCGCCTTCCGGCTCCGGCAGCGGGACCCGGCGCTGGAGCGCGAGTTCAACGGCGCTCTACTGCGAATGGGCCGGCAACTATTTGCAGGGGTGGGGAATAATCTGGACCGAAAGCGCTGGGTGGTGGTTCCCGACGGCGTCCTGCACTACCTCCCATTCGCGGCCGTACGGCTTTGGGCCCCAGCGGGCACCGGCCTGAAATCCGAAACCGAGATGGTCGTGCTTCCCTCGGCTTCAACCCTCGCCATGCTTCGCCGCAACCAGCCCCAGCGGCAGCGGGCGCATGGAACCATCGCGATTTTTGCCGACCCAGTATTCGACCCTCTGGACCCCCGCGTGGCCAACAACGGTGTTGTGGCGAATCAGCCCGGCCCGGCATCCGGACGGCCGCTCGCGCGCCTGCCTTATTCCAAGTTGGAGGCGGTGGCGGTGGCGGCTCTGGCACCGCCGGAATCTACCCTGGTCGCGCTTGATTTCGCCGCCAATAAGTCGCGGCTCGTGAGCGAAGCGGGCCGATACCGCATCGTGCATATTTCAACGCACGCTTCGCTGGATGACGTTCATCCCGAATTGTCGAGTATTGCCCTTTCCCAGGTGGATCGCTGGGGTAGGCCGGTGGATGGCTTCCTTCGATTGTATGAAGTCTATAACCTCTCCCTGGCTGCGGTCGATCTGGTGGTTTTATCCGCCTGTGACAGCGGCACGGGGCAGTATGTCCGCGGCGAAGGCTTGGTAGGATTCGTGCATGGTTTCTTCCACGCTGGTGCTGGTGCCGTGCTGGCCACATTGTGGAGCATTGAGGATCAAGCGAGCAAAGAACTGATCCGCCTCTTTTACGAGGCCCTGTTGGTTAGCCGCCTCAAGCCCGCTGCTGCACTGGCCGCAGCGCAGAAACGGATGAGGGCCGACAGCCGCTGGAACGACCCCTATTACTGGGCGGGCTTCGTTCTGATAGCCGCCCCGGAGTAGCACCGGATGAAACTCATTAAGAAGAAGGACGATAATCCTATTAGAAGGGCGCGAGATCCGGCCGAAGTCGCTGAGTTGCTGCGGAAGTTCTTTGGTTCCGATCCCGACAGGATTGAGGCCGAGTACAAGAAGTTGCGTTTGTGTATGCTCCACTACTTTGCGTCACGCCGTTGTCCTTATCCGGACGAATTGGCCGATGAAGTAATCGAACGTGCGTTGAGGCAAATTAGGGCTGGCGCGGAGGTTCCGTATCTTACCCGATACTGTTACGGCATCGCGGCCAATGTGCGCAGCGAAAAGCGGAAAAAGAAAAGAGAAGAGGAACTTATCGGCGACCCTGCCGCTCCCGGCGGGAGTGCGCCGGGTCGGTCGAGCATTGAGGAGCGACGATTGTTGCTCGGTGAGTGTCTCGCCATGGTTTCCGAGCGAGACCGGGATCTGCTGAGGGCATACTACTGGGACGACCGGAACGAACTCGCTATCCGCCTTCTATTGACATCCAATGCGCTGCGCCTGAGGGTTTTTCACGCTCTCGAGCAAATTCGCCAAAGGATGGCAACACGTAGTTCCGGAGCCGCCGGTTGAAACGAAGGGATGGCCAAGGCCATTACAATATGTTGGAGGCACCACTGAAAGAACACGACGACGTGCCTATCACCCAATACTTACTGGGCCGCCTAAAGGACGAAGACTGCTCTCGGTTTGAAGAACGGCTGGTAGCCGATGACGACCTGCTGGACCGCGTGTCTGAGATCGAACAGGAGTTGATCCGCGACTACCTTCGCGGCGATCTCTCCTGGTGGGAGCGGCGCCGGTTCCGTAGGCGGTTGCGCACATCCCCAGATCTGCAGGAGAAGACAGCCGCCGCGAGTGCACTTAAGTCCGCTTTGTCGGGAGGTGCCGGAACTGCCACGCCGTCAGTCGCGGGCCACCCGGGCCAAGCCCGGTACCCCACGTTTCGCCTTGCCGCCGTGGGAGCGATCCTTCTACTGTGTGCGCTCACCTGGGTTGTGGATGACCTCCGCGTGCGCCGCAGCCTGAACGCGCTCCGAATCGAACTGGCAGAGAAGGTGCAGAATCCTCTCCCGGCGTTTTTGTTTACCCTGTCGCCCGGAACAACTAAGGCTACCCAGTCGCCGCGCCGTCTGCTCGTTACGGGAAATGGAGGCTTGGTGCGGCTGCGTGTGGAGATTCCCAATCCGTCGTCGCGGTATCCACAATACAGGGCAAGCATCCGGACCGTGGACGGAGACCACGAAGTTTGGAGCGGCGTCGTGGGGATACCTGAGTGGACGCCGTCGGGCGCGTTGGCCGACGCGGACGTACCCGTTGCGAGTTTGGCGGCGAACGACTATATATTGCTCCTGTGGGAGCGTAGAACCGGCGGGGAATGGCAAGAGGTGGAGTCCTACTCGTTTGGGGTGATTCGGCAATAAGGGAGGCGCTATGGCAATGACAAGACGGACCATACTTGCAGTGAACAAAACTGGCGATGACCAATACTCGATCCAGTTGACGAAGCAGGGGGATGAGTTCTCATTCTTTGTTGCGGGCTCCAGACAATATAAGGTTCGCGTCGACCCGAAGGCTTTGGCGGCCGTGCAAAGGCAATTCGAACGCGCTGTGGACAACGCCACTTCGAATCCGGATGCTCCAGAGATTTTGCTTCAACCGTTCGAACAACTCGGAAGGGGGTTATTCGACGTTCTGCTACCCTCCAGACAGGTGGAAGACTTGCGCCGGGAGCTGGGCACGGACGATTCGCCTCTTCTCATCATTACAGATGATCCGGACCCGCTGTGGGAGTACATGAACGATGGCGTAGGTCCTGGCGTCATGTGCCTGAAACGAGATGTGGGACGAAGTCTGTTGAAGACGGATGTCTCGTACGCGCAGTTGCCGCGGCCCGAGCGAAAGTGGCGGTGCTTAATGGTGGCCGACCCGACAAGCGACCTCGAGGATGCGGAGGAAGAAGCGACGCAACTCAGGCCTTGGTTCGAACAGAGGGACGTCGATTGCAGTGCCTTCCTACTAGGTGAGGACGCAACTTACGATAATGTGATCGAGAAACTGCTGGGGGGCCAATGGGACATCATTCATTATGCAGGCCACGTGAGGCAAGATCCTCAGGGCGACTATTGCATGCTGCTCAATGGCGGTGAGTACCTGACTCCGGACAACATCAAAACTTTCGTCAAGGGCGGATCGATCGTTTTTCTGAACGGCTGCAATTCTGCGCGCGCGGTCAAGGGTCTGGCAGATGCCTTCATTTCGGTGGGTGCCCGGGTCGTCCTGGGTACATTGTTCGCCACGCCGGATCAGGGCAGCCGCGGATTTGCCGAAACCTTCTACTCTTGTGCGCTTTCCGGCAAACCGGTGGGGGAGGCGGTCCGCCTGGCTCGTAAGAGTGTGATGGGGGATTCTCGCTACGCCGCGGCCTGGGCTTGCTTCGTCATGTATGGCGACCCCACTCTGCGGCTTGACCTACGAGTTGATGAACTTCAGAATGCACTTAGGGGGTCTGGTCTCTCGCGCGGAGATTTCGAACCCAGCGCCGCCAGGGTGATTGAGAAGGCGGTCGAGTTCGGCACGCCGGTCGGTAATGTCAGCACCGCACACTTGTTTGCGGCGATGGTCGCGGGAGAAGATCCCCACCTGCGCGACCGGTTGCGTGACGCTGGTGTTCCTCCCAAGAGTTTGCAATCCGCCTTCCAGCAAGTCTTCCACGATTCGGGGTTAGAGGGTGGCGCCAATCGGCACGGTAATCTCGATTTCTCCCCCAACGCACTGACGATACTTGAGATGGCCCAACGGTCTGCCCAGGCGGAGCAGCGTCCCAGAATCGGGGAGATGGACCTGGTCGGCGGTTTTGTCGCGCGCGGCGGGGGCGGGGCGGGTGAGATTCTGCGGCATCTCGGCGTAAATATCAACGACCTTGGTCATGGCTCAGACGGCGTTGACGGTGACTCGCCGCCTGGCGCGGGCGCAGGCGGTGTCGTTCGTGTCGGCAGCCTGACATCCGCGGATTGCTCGCCCGAAGCGTGGCGGGCGCTGCTTGCGGCCGCCAACATAGCCGCCCGATCCGGGTCCGAACATGTGAGCAGTCCGCATATTTTCTGGGGGCTGAACCAGGATCCGGGGGGGGCAATGGCGCGGGCCTTGCAGCGGTTGCGGGTGTCGCTCTCGTTCGGGGGGCATCTACCGCCGCTGGCGGTTGTGGTTCCCGCGGAGGTTCGTTGTTCGAAGAACGCTGGCGAAGTCCTGCTCCAGGCACAGGCGAGAGCCGTGGGGGCAGAAAGACTGGTTACGGATCAGGACCTGCTAACGGCCTTTGTTCGGTCGGACGGCGGGGGCCAGTTTCTTGAGAAAAAAGGACTCATTCTCGATGCCCTTGCCAGCCATCTGTTCCTGGAAGACGGGGGCCTGGACTTGACGCGATTTGACGAGGCCGCGCAGACGGTCATCGACGGTGCCATCGATTGCGCGTATAAGAAGCGTTACTCCATTTTAGGGCGACGCCATCTGCTTTATGGCATGCTGGTCGCCGCAGGTGGCCTGCTGCCTCGGCGCGTTGCCGATCAGGGACAGGACGCCGAACTGCTCGCCGATCAGATCTACGCCGCCATGGAGACCGGCTCGACCTCCGTTGAGACGTTGCGGCCGGCGTATAACACGATGTCTGGCGATTTAGTCCGAGTGTTTTGTCAAGCGGAACATCTTGCGGAAGAGGAAAGTGCTCCCGCGATCACCGACGGCCACGTTCTGCGGGCCTGGCTTGCCGATGGGGGCGGCGAAATGGGCGTCTTCCTCGCCCGGAGCGGCGTGAGGTTGCGGCGACTGCTGTAATCACGCGCTCTCGTGGGTATCAGTTCCTGGGCCTCACGTCCGCAAGCCCTGATCCTCATCGGTTCGCGAACCAAATAATTGAAACGGGAAATATCTGGGCGACACAAGCCATTGACCATCAGCTACCGATGAGAGGTAGGGAAAAAGGTGGTTCAGGAAAACGAGTCTAGCCATCGAATTGCTGTATTTCTAAATTCAACTCGCCGGCTGAGTAGGTTGAAACGCTCGCGGGTACCGATACCAGGGGTGTTTTCATCTGATTGCGGGGGCAAATGGCCGAAGCGACGTTGACAGTTACACTGCAGAAATTCAACAAGCTGGAGTTTATTCTACGATCGCCGCGCGGCTGTCACATCGCAGAGGCGCGCTATGCTGTCGAGCTCCGCAGTAAACTCGACGACGCCCTTAAAGAATTTCGCGAGTGCAAGAAGGGATCCTCTCGCGATGAGTCCCGATTCGTAGCTATCGGCCAATTGTATTTTCAACTCGTTATACCAAGCGAGATGCGAGATCCGATCCGGAGACTTAGCGGCTCACTCGAAGTTCTCACCAACGATCTGACTCTGCCGTGGGAGATTTTTCACGACGGCCGCCATTTCCTTGGGCAGAAGCTCAACATTGTCAGGCAGATCCTGGTGAAGGGCGACGGTTCCCGCCCTGTGGCGGCGGCCGCCCCGGTGCCCCGCAAATTTGCGCTGATAATTGCCGATCCTGCCGGGGATCTGCGGGGGGCGCGCGCCGAGGGCGTGCGGGTGCTTAAGTCCATGTCGACCCTGGGAGAGTGCGACGCGCTCATCGGTCCTCGTCGCGCAACGTGGGAAAACATAATGAGCTGCCTCATCTCAACTCAATACGAACTTATTCATATTGCTGCAGAAGTGATTTACGATGCTGTGTCCGGGACGAGCGCAATTCGGCTCAAAGACGGGTACCTTTGGCCCGACAAGGTGCGGAAAGCGTTCCATGGAAGCCCCTTGGTTGTGCTAGCCGCGTGTGGGCATTTTGACCGTGATCCCTCGGCGAGTGGGGGGGGCGTGGAGCCAGTTGGGGTGAAGGATTTCGTGCAGGCATTCATCCTGGGCGCCGAGTTGGGCTCTGCCGCTGCGGTTGTTTGCGCGATGTGGCGGATTCCCGACACCACGCAAGTTACCGAGTTCATCCTGCACTTCTATGAACTTGTATTCAGGGGCGTTGATCTTGGGGAAGCGTTACGTAGCAGCAGGATCATGGCGCAAAGCAAACGATGGGGACCAAGAGTGTATTCATCTTTTGTTTTATACGGTGACGCGTCGCTCGTTCTTTTCCCGGGCTCAATGCGAAGATCGCGGTATTCGAAGGTGCAACATGCTGAACCCGCCGATCTGCGCATGAGCACTCATGCGGAGTCAGAGCCGCCAAGTTATTCGGGCGCGCGTCATGGCGAGCTCGCCGATCCGCGGTCTAGCGCCGGTGCACTGCCGAATCCTTCCGCTGGTGGGTTATGGGAACAGGGCCTAGCGCCAAAGCAGGGCTATTCTCCGGCTCACTCGGCGAGGTTACCGGAGACTCCCGGCGTCGTCCGTGAAGCCGAGACGCGGGATCGAATGAGTTGGGTGGGCCGCGCGGGGTGGGGTGCCTTGCAGCTTGTTTTCGGAGCTTCAGGCAGCGGCGCGGGGACTACCGGTGCAGGGGGAACGGGGGGTGAGAGCGTATCCCAAATCGCGATCGGGCATCGGCCAGGCGACCCAGTCATACTGCCGGCAAACGGAGGCGGGCGCGTCACTCAGGAACAAGCCGGAGGGAAACGAGATTTAAGTTACCACACGCTGCGCCCAGGCGGCTTGTTGAGGCTTGCAATAGTCGCCGGAATGGGATTCTACGCCTTGTATCAGACCGTGGACGCGACAAAGGAACGGTTGCGGGCTGCATTAACGGCTGCCAGTGATTCGGCTGAGCGAATTAGTGCCCTAGAGAAACTGCCCACCCAGACTATGAAAGCTCAGCAAGAGGAGATACGGGGGCTGAAGACCAGTATTGAAGAAATGAGACAAGCCTCGCGGGCACGGCTGAGGGTAAGCAAGGTTGTTCTCTTGCCGTCTGAAGCGGCAGGAGAGAAGCGAATTGCCGTCCTCACAATCGTGAATCGCGGCATGTCTTCAGCGCTGCATGTGACGGTGACGGGAACGCTCGCCGGTGGTACCGATACCCCCAAGCCTGTCTCCCCACTCGACGTGGTTGGCGATGCTAGCCGGACCTTCCGACCCGATGACGTTATTTACGTTTCGTTGAGTGCTGGGGAGCCGTTGAGCGCGACGGAACAACCTGAAGCGAGCACGTTGTTTGCAAGAGGCGTCATCACCTACAAGGATGTGTTCCAGAAGGAGCAGCATACTCCGTTTTGCTTTAAGACGAGCGAAGAATTAATCCGGGGGGGCCTTATAATGAGTCCTTGCAAGCGTGGGAACAGCGCAAATAATCACTATCGAGACGAGTAGCGCCAGTGCTGACCGGCAGCGGAAACGGCGGGAGATGTGAATAACATGCGGGTACTGGGAATAGATCCTGGAGCCACGAGATCCCTCGATCTGATCAACAAGGATGTCCGCATTCTGCTTGAGCAGATCGCGGAAGACGGAACTGAGTTCGTCGTGGCAGAGAAAGTCCGCAACATGATGCGTGACTGGGAGATTGCATCGCTGTGGCTTCTGCACGATCCTGGATTGGCCGCCATTCCCTGGGAACTCTTTCGAACAGGGTCGAAAACATGGGGCCGCAGCTTTCCCATGGCGAGACACCCGAGGCTGGGGGAATACCGGCAGCCGCGACCTTTCAAACTGAGGCCCGGGGAGAAACTCCGGATCGTCATCGTCCGCGATGACAGTGGCGACCTGCCCGAAACCGCATCGGAGACAAAACGGGTGGCGGAGGAATTAAACCTCCTGTCGGGGAGGATCGAGATTAAGGTTTTCGGGCACCAGGCCAATTCGGTCGATGTTCGAGGATATATCAAGCGCTGCCACATTCTACACTTTGCCGGGCATGTGGTCTTTCCCGAACACTCGGGCGACTTGAGCGATAGTGGCTGGTTGCTCAAGGGCCAACTGGAAGATCATAGGTCCTGGAATTTGCTGCGTCCCAGCGAACTTCGCGAACTGTGGAAGGAGAAGCCTCCGTTCCTCGTGTTTGCCAATGGCTGCCATTCCGCTGCATCCCATCCGCTGAGGCTCCAGCAGCGTACCAACAGCCGGGCAACCATGGATCTCGCCGAGGCCTGCTTGTCGCAGGGCGTGTCCGCATATATAGGCGCCGTCTGGGAAGCCCCTGACAATGAGCCAACGGCGGAGTTTGCGGCGATTCTCTACCGCCACCTCGTAACCGGACTGACTGTGAGCGAGGCCGCGCTCAAGGCTCGCGACGAAATCGCTGCCCAATTCGGGGAAGAGGACCTAACCTGGGCCCGATACGTGGTTTGTGGCGACCCGTTCCTGCGCTTACCCTTCGACGTCGACTAAACTACATTTACCAAAGCACCGGGAAATAAAGTTGCACTCGACGCCATATTCCTCGTGAACAGCCGGCAGCTCTCAAATGGGACAGACTGTGGTTGTGGTGCCCGTCCTTGCGGGCTGCCATTTTTCAACAGTCTGGGATATATCATAAAAGGTTCTCAACATGTCTATCGAAACACTAAACCCTGGTTTGGAGGCCGCACACCGCTTGTCGGGTGACTGGTTTGAGGGAGATGAAATGCCCCTGCCTGATGCCCGCACAGCCCAGTATCAGTTGGATTGGAAGCAGACCCCAAAAAACATACGGGAGCGAATCATAGGTGAGGCGAAGAAAATCGCAGACTGGCGCGAGAGGGTTGCGGTGCTGTTTGTCTTGTGGACTTGGGAGCCGGAGTCCGAGTTGCGCGCCCAAATTGTCACGGCTTTGCCACTAGATAGTCAGGTCGAGGTACTCAAAGTTCTGCGGATGATCTTTCGGCACGAAACTCCTGACGGTGGTGGCGGGGCCGTCCGCAAGTGTGCTAAAGAACGCCTTACCCAAATGGCCGCTGCTGAAAAAAGTACAAGTCCCGTCCGGACTCGGGGCGCGGTTCGCACACGCGGGGGCGGCGGGCATCTGGAGAACCGCACCAGCGCGAGAGAGATTCTGAGCGAACTTGAGGAGCTTGAGTCAACCAACCGCCCGGCGGTTCGAACACGCTGATTTGTCCAGGTGCGAAGGCATCGAAAGCCCGGTTGTAACTGCTGCACTACGCGTGGTAGGATACCCGCTTGACAAAGTTCCTCTTGCCTCAATACATGTAGCAACTCTATGCCGATCCAACTGTACAAAGAGTATCTGAGTAGTGACGGCGCTGCGCTGACTTGCAGTTTGGTCGCGTTTCATCCTCGCCAAGGAGAAATGCCTTTTTTCTCTTGGACCGACTGGACTCGCCAGGGTCCGGGGATTACTCGCACCGGAATAACTCCTCCGTTCATGAGAACTGCCTGGGACGCAAAGCGTCCGTGGGCGATTACGGACGATCCAGAGTCGATGCGAACCCGGTCTTACTACATTGACGAGGACGGGATGGAGATGGATTTACGCCTTAGCGCCGGCGAAACCCCGTGTGGCGGTGCATCGGCTGGCTCCGAGCGGCGAGGTCTTTTCTACAAGCGATATCTGGATGGCTCCAGAGGCGGCGGAGTACACACGCACCAATTCAGGATGCGGTACCCACGGAAGACACTCGTTGGGCAGATCGGCTGTGCCGACACGACAATGAATCTCTGGCATGTCGCGTTTGTTCGCGATGGCGATACGCCTAAATTTCTCTATTTAGAAGATGAGCCGATCCGGGACCGGGAGTATCCATGTTTGGTCAGGTGGCGCAAAGGGAGCAAAGACGCAGGCCTGTCCTTCGAGGAACGAGTCAGGTTTAGTCCGGATCCGGTACCCCACGTGCCTCCAGTGTGGGTCGATGAGAAGGACCGCTCGGACGACGTGGAGTTTGCGGTGTCAGGTAAGCCGCTTGTGAATAAAGACGGAAAGCAGATCCCGTTCAATCAGGTGACCCACTTCTTCCGCGACCTTCGGCATCTTTTCAGTATGCCGAAGCTCACGCCGGCTTCCCAGATCGGCCATCCGGTTGTGATGTTCGGCCAACCGATTACCGCCGATCTTTGGCTCGGGGAAAAGCAACTTCTCGACGACGTGAACCTTCAAAGGGCTGCTTGCCGGGGGCCGGTTCTCCTGGACCGGCTCTACGGGGGCCTCAGCGTGACGCGGGCGTATCTGCAGGAGGTTCTGCTCGCCGCCGGCTACACGGAGTCGACCGGCAGTGTGGAACGTCAGCCTGGCCAGTTTTGGATCGATCAATCTGGATCGGGATTTGAGATTTACTTCAAAGCGGCCACGTATCCATGGAATATCCTTGCCGTGGGCCGCTATGCAAAAAAAGACAAGAAAGATGAGCCGGTAATTCTGAGTTTCGTCTTCGGCGGTAACTCGGGGCGCACTCACTTCACTTTGCAGGAGGCTGTTGACAAGCTCCTGGAACAGGCCGCGGAGAATCGTATCGAGTTACGCGGGGCCGTGCTGCTGGATGAAGGCGGCGACGTTTTCCAGAAAGTGCGTTACGGTGGCCGCGGCAAGCTGGAAGCGACTCCGCTCGATCCGCTACCTCCCAATGGCTTATTCGCCTGCCAGCGCCGACTGGTCAGATGCTGCTTCTTCTTCGCGCGAGGTTGAGACGATGCGAGATAACGCCGCCTACGAAATCAGCGAGGAGGAGCAACAGATCCGCCTGAGTATCCGCGCCAGGCGGATCTTCGTAACAGATGTGAATCCGTTGAAAGATAACCTTTCGAAGAAAGTGCCCAACCCGATTCCGGAAGGTGAGCGTGGCCCTAGCCTGGGATTTAACGACCGGCGAGCTGTTACGTCCGACTTACACCTGCTGGAGCGTCTTGCTGCTGCTTCCGGAAGGATTCCCGGATTCCTGGCGGCCGGGCCGCGCGAGATCCTGCACTTCGACCCGGCGTCGGTCCGCGTTGCTCTCGTAACAGCTGGCGGCGTCTGTCCGGGAGTGAATACCGTAATCGACCAAATTGTCCGGCGCCACTGGCTCTATACATCCAAACGTCCTATTTGGAACTCCTCCGGTTCGAGCATCCTGGGATTCACCAACGGCTTTCGAGGTCTCGTTGATAGAACGTATGTACCGTTAAATCCCCAATTGACGGAATCCTGGCCCCGGCGAGGGGGTTCCATACTGCGTCAGCTTCGGGAGGCCAAAGGTTCACTGCCGGATCCAAGAAAGATTGTCGACACGCTACGGCGATTTGCGATCAATATCTTTTACATCGCCGGCGGGGACGGATCGCTGCAAACGGCTCAAGCTATCAAGACGATAGTCACCAGTGACCGTTTGAATATTGCGGTGGCTCACATCCCCAAGACGATGGATAACGACATCCCCTGGATTTCCGAGTCCTTCGGCTTTCAAACCGCGATCGCCGAAGCCGCCCGCCTGGTCAACGCCATTCGCGACGAAGCCCAATCGAACAATCGAATTGGAATTGTCGAAGTGATGGGTGCCGGGATGGGCCATACTGCCGCGCACACAGCACTGGCGAGCGGGGAGATCGACGCAGTGTTGATACCAGAGGAAGGGCTGCTTGAAATCGACAAGATCCTGGACCACATCGACAGACGGGCGTTGGGCCCCTCTGGCAATGGCTATGCCGTCATCCTGGCAGGCGAAAAGGTGACGCCCGAACTGGGATTGCATGATCCAGCAAATTCCAGTTTCGTGAGGAGGCTCGAAGAGCGATTTCCCATGAAAGGAGTAGCCAACCGGGTCTTCGTCAACCGGCCTATGCACTACATTCGAGCTGTGCCGGCGAACTGCCAGGACCAGTTGTACTGTCGCCAACTGGCGAATTGCGTGGTGGACTGCGCACTCGCCGGGTACACAGGATTCAGTATCAGCAAGTGGCTCGAAAGTTACGTCATGATACCTTTCAGCTGCAACGCGGGTAAGAAGAAGCATCTTCCGCTAAGCGGAATGATCTGGAAACAGGTCATGAATCTGACCGGTCAGCCCGAGTTTTCCGGGGTGGAATAGGAGTACCTCCAGTGGATCTTCGAACAGGCGGACTGTCCGGACGGGAAGCGCAACCATTTGAATTCGCTTTTGATCCCTTCCTGATCCTGCGCTCTGCTGCTGAGATAGGGACTCATGCGGCGGGCGGATTTGCGGGGGTGTCTTTGTGGGCGGCAGGAAATTGCAGGGCGTTTCCGGGCAAGAATGAAATACCTTCTGACCATGCGCCATGGAAGGGGGACACTCTGGATCTAGGTCCGGACGACCACCGAGAGTTGTGTCCGCCCTGATCGTCCCAAGAGGGTGGCTCATAGTCGGCGGCGGAAAGGAGCGCTTGATGTTCTACAAGCAGCGATGGGGGATTGGTGCGGTCTGCCTCCTGGCTCTGGTGGTTCTGTCCTGTGGGGCGGTGAAGGACTCACAAGAGAAGGGTACCGTTATGAAAACCGCTCTGGCTTTCTACAAAGCCATCGAAGATCCGAAACCTGAGATGGAAAAGATTATGGAGTTGAAGGACTATCGAGTATACGGGTACCCAGCTTTGGTTTACGGCGCTCTGAACATTACGTGGGGCGTCGAGAAATTAGCGGGTGGTGGCGATGTCTATCAGGTAGAAATGCCGTTCTGGTGTCACGGCAATACCGCATCGGGAGAGGAGAAGAAACTGCGGCGCACCCTGCTGGTTCGGCTGGTAGCGGATTCAGCGTCAGCTGGAGGGTGGGCGGTGTCCCGGTTTAGATTCCAGGGCGATGAAGAGCTGACGTTCTGGCGTCAGTTCTTTGCCTGGCTGTTGTGGATGTTCATCGCTCCGCTGATGTTCTTTCTGGTCCTAGTCGTCTTTGCCGGAGGCTTCTGGTGGCCGAGAGTCGCGTTACTCGTGGCGTACCTGATGGGGGTGCCCCTCCGGATCTACGTTAGCTATCTGTGGTTTGGGACGCCATGGAGTGCGGCGATAGCGATGGTGGCATGGACCATCTTCGAAGGCTGGATCGCCAGCAGAAGAAGGTCATGAGGTCCGTGCGTCCGGTGCGCGCCAGCAAACAATACTTGGGGAGGTAAGAACGTGGACGTTTTCGACGGGTATGGCAGGCTGAATGAATCCGCATTCGACAGGGAGGCGTGTGCGGCGATCCGTGAGGGCCTCCGTCTGGCTCAAGACACTGCGGGCACGAGTGGCACACGGAGTGAGAGATGCAAACTGGGCCATCTGCTGCTGGGGTTGTTGAGGACATCAGTCGCTAACTCCGAAGCGCGCGCCCAATCGCTACACGCGGCGCTTAGCCCACCCGCAAAGGCCGGAGATCTGGACGCCCGTATTAGAGCATACGTGGGCGATCTAGATGTGAAGTATGCCGATTTTGAACTATCCCGAAGATTTTTCGATAGTCACGCCGTCCGAGCCCTGGAGAGTGCAGGTCGCATCCGTGGTGCCAGCGGCTTGATTTTGTGGGAAGCGAAGCCTGATGAGCCGGTTGGCGTGGACGCGCTGTGGGCCTCCACTCTGGCAAACCTGAGTCCCGATGAGGAACGGCACCTCAAGAATCTGCTTGATTTCCAGCGCGCGATCGACCTTTTCATTCGCCCGTTGCGCGGACAATTCGGTCACGAACGGAACCTGTTTCTTGAGGACGGGGAACTCGACCCAGACTGTTTCACAGATGCGGCGTTCCAGGCATTGGACGAAGCCCGTAAACGCGCGGGCAGCATGGGGTATGACCGCGTGCAAGGCCTTCACCTGTTTCTGTCCCTACTCGGCGTCGCAGAAGGCCCAACGGTCCGCCTCATCCGCTTACAATGCGAAGTGGGCGTCGGCCCGAACACTCTTGCGGAGCACTTGGTTCAACTGTTGACCCTGGGGCGAGGGAGGAAAGCCTCCGAAGTTCGCCTGGACAAAGACCACTTTGCGAAATCGTTACAGGACGTCTTGTCGCGAGCCCAAGCACAGACGGAGTTGCACCGTACTCCGGCAATCACGCAGGCGATCCTGCTCTGGGCGTTGCTGCGGCAGGAAGAGGACGGCGGGCCGATCGGACGCAGTCTCGCCGAAACCCTGCCTTCACTAAACCGCGAGCGCCTGCTGCGCGAGCTGGATGATCTCACGCGGCAACCCGAAGAAGCGGACGACACCGGGCCTTTTTTGTTGTCGGGATTAGGTGTCCGGGCGCAGGATCTCACTTATCTGGCGCGCACGGAAGCGCAGGCCGCCTCGGTTGGGCAGGATGCGCTGGTCGAGCAGGTGCTGCGAGGTCTACATAAACGAACTCGTAACAACGTGTTGATCACTGGCGAGCCGGGTGTCGGCAAGACGCAATTGGCGTTGGAAGTCAGCCGTCGCATTGGCGTCGGCGAGGTGGCGTTTCTCCGGCGCAAGAAGATTGTGATGGTGGATTGCAGCGAAATCAGCCCGGAAAACAGCCGCAACCAATTGGAGCGGTTGATTGGCGAAGTAAAGGGCCGGAAGGACGTCATCGTTTGCCTGGATCGCATCGAGCATCTCCTGCGTTATGCCGGACAGCGCGAATCCACCAACACCCCGATTCTGCGGGCTGCCGTAGCTGCGGGGAGCCTCCAGGTTATCGGCATTTTGGAGGACCGGCACTTCACGGAACTCCTGGCCGGCGACCATAGGATGCTGGAACAGTTCTCACGGGTAGAAGTCCCGCCGGCGGATGTGCAGGTCACTTGCAAGATCCTCAGTGAAGTGTGGAAGGGAAGGCTCGAGCGGACATACGGCGTGTCCATTGAGAAAGACGCGATAGAGAAGGCGGCGCGGTCATCGGAAGAGTTCATCATGTGCGAACGTCTTCCAGAGAAGGCTGTCAAAGTTTTGCGTGAGGCCTGCGAACGCGTGTCGTACGACAAGGTGTGCGGGGGCGAAGAAAAATCGGAAGTAACGAAAGACACTGTCGTGAAAGCGATCGCCAGCATGACTGGCATTTCGGAGAGCACCATCTCAGGAATCGGCCAGAAAAGCTCCTTGGGAGACGAGCTGGCCCGCTCCGTGGTGGGCCAGGAGGCGGCGGTAGAAGCGGTGGTTAACCGCCTCAAGCTGATCAAGGCCGGCGCAGTCCGCCCGGGGCGGCCTGCGGCGGTGTTTTTGTTTGCAGGGCCCACAGGGACGGGAAAAACGGAACTGGCCAAAGCTATCGCACGGATCTACTCCGCCAGTCGCAAGCTAGTTCGGTACGACATGACGCGTTTCAGCCTGGAACATTCCATTCAGGGTCTGTTCGGGGTACCGCCCGGTTACGTCGGTTATGAATCGGGCGGGCAGCTAATCAACGATCTCAACGCGGATGCCCACAGCGTGGTTCTCTTCGATGAAGCGGAGAAGGCACACCGGTCCATTTGGCAGGCGATGCTATCGTTGTTCGACGAGGGCTGGGTGGTGGACCAGCGCAACGTGAAAGCATACGGCAACCGGGCCATTTTCATTTTGACTTCGAACGTAGGCCATCAGTTCATCCAGGACAGCTTCAGCCCGAACAAGCAAACGCCCGACCTGGAGGAGATCAAACAGCTGGTAAGGAGCGAATTAGTCAACTACGTGGATCCACAGAACCATAACCGGCCGTTCGCGCCGGAGTTCCTGGGCCGACTGAATGAGGTGGCCGTTTTCCGTCCACTGGAGAAGATCACTTTCGCAGAAATCGTTTGCCTTCAAGTTGCAGCGCTGATTGGCGAATGGGAAACGGCGAGAAAGAAAACTCTCGTCGTGGACGACAAGGTCACAGCGAGGATTGCAACCGAGAGCTTCAGTGCGAATCAAAGCGGCAAGAGTGGTGCGGGGGGCAGAGAAGTACAGGCCGGCATCAGCCGACACGTGGAACTGCCAGTGGTTAACCTGATCGCACAAAATCCGGAAGAGTATGGAACGACCGCCGGGATTCAGGTGTACCTCAGCAATGGCCGCAGCGTGGCCAAGTTCTTGCCGGGCAGCAACGAGGCTGTGTCGCGATGACTGGTGAGGAATTAGGGCGTCTTTTCGAAGGGAAAACCCTGGAGGGTCGCTATCATCTTAAACGGATGCTTGCCGCAGGAACGTTTGGCGCTGTGTTCCACGGGCAGCACCGCATCTTCGAGGATGTTACCGTCCGGGAAGTCGCCATCAAGATTACACTCGAGACCGGCCTCACAAAAGGCGAGGTCAAGCAGAAGTTTGGAGAAGCGATTTGGTCGGCCCGCGTGTACGATAGCCTGGAAGGCAGCGGAGCTACGAAGTATTTGGTTCCCGCTCACGATCTGGGAATTCTCCACGAGCACGAAGACCGAGGGTTCATCGTGATGGGTCTGGTGCGGGGTGTCGGATCCACACCTGCGCGTTGCGAGCCGCCCAAGACTTTGGCTGAGACGGTGCGGAACTGGCAGGAAACCGGGATGTTCGCGGCCATCGATTTGATGAAACGGGTCTGCGAGGCCGTCGGCGCGTTGCACGAGCAGGGTGTCATCCACCGGGACTTGAAGCCCGACAACATCCTCACCGACGAGCACGGGCAAATCCGGCTGGTTGACTTAGGCTTGGCGGCGGACCTTGAACCAGACGGCTATGCCTACGGTAGTGCAGGAACCCACCTGTATATGGCCCCGGAGACGGGCATCGAGAGTCGCAGCAATCGCGCCTCGGACGTATATGCTCTGGGGATCATCTTATACGAATTGCTGACTGGCTTAAACCCGTTCGAGGGTTTGACGCCTCCTCTTGAGCTTGCCCTGGAGAGGCATGGCGATTGGATGCAGCGGGAAAAGGCGAGCGTCCCCGTCTTACCACCATCCGCATATGGGAAGAGGGTCGAGGAATGGCAGGACCGGCTCGTATTACGCTGTCTGAGTCCGAAGAACTCAGCCCGCCCGCAGAGCGCCAAAGAATTACGTCGTCTGATCGAGGCGGGAGGAAAGGAGGAAGGACCGTCGATTGACGGAACTGGTTGGGCTGCGTGGTTTGGGCAGCAACGGGACTGGGCCGCAGAGGCGGCCAGACTCAAACCCTTTCTCGATCAATGGGGCCGTAAGCATCGTGACGCTATATGGTTAGAGGCAGCCACTAAACTCGCCGTGTGCTACCTCTCGATTCCAGATTCGGACATGCCGCGCATTGAAGAGCTGTTGAACGGCACTGAGGAACTGGTAGAAATAGGTGTCGGGGTTACAACTTTTAAGGACCGTGCGGTGTGGTATGGGGGCTTGGCCGACGTAATGGAGATACGTGGTCGCGCAGGCATCCTGCGGTCACGCTACCGGGACGAGCAGCGGGTTGCGGCCTCGAAGGACAAGACATGAACGCCACGGAAGCGGCACAGCGATTGGAGCAAGCGGTGCAATCGCGCGCGAGCGCCGGCTTGATTGCCGCCCTGCCCCTCATGGCCGCCGTCGGGTGCGACGATGCCCGACATCGCATGTTGGTGCTGCACTTTCTGACGGAATTCGCGCACACTGCCGACCTGACGAGCCTGGATACGGAGACGCTAGCAGCCGCGTTGCGGCAATCGAGTCACGCGGTCCCGCCGGACGCCGCGTGGCAGAGGCAATTATTCGACATCCACCGCACGCTACTGGAACGAGCTCTGGAAGGGGGACTGAAGGAGATGGCAGTAGCTGTGGCTTCCTCCGCGACCGAGTGCGGAGCGCTGAGCCATGCCGACCGCGGAACGCTGCTCATCCTGTTGCTCAGGGGTCCGCTGAGGCATCCCTCCTTAGGCCTCTCCACGACGGCGGTAGCGGACGAGTTGTCCCAGGCCGCAGACGCCGCTTCGTCATTCGGCGCTGCGGCCCTGTTCGCGGTTGGCAACTGGTTGGCCCAGGTCGGCGACTTGAAACACGCCATCGACTTCTGCCGGCGGTCAGTCGAACAAGTCCTGACGCCCCGGTATTGCTACAACCTGATCCACCTCCAGCAACTTGCAGGCTGGTGGGAGGCGGCCGGCGAGGTGATCGGGATCGCGCCCGCAAGTTCGTCCGCCGTGGCTTGTCTGTATTTGCAGCAGGCGTATCACGAGGAAGGAAGTGCGGGACTCCCGGCGCCGCAGTCCGATCCGTTGATTGGCGCCCGCCGCGCGCTCCTGACGGGAGATGCGTGCGACTACCTGCCCGCGACGGTGATCGCTCTGCGGGAAGTTGCCGAGGAAACGTTGCGCATCAACCTGGCGCTCGCAGTTCGCGCACGGGAACAAGGCCATCTCCGGCAGTACATGGACGACCCGCTGTTTCTCCTTCTGCCAGTCCCCGAAACGGAATTCTACCACGGTGTTTTGGCTTGGCTCAGCGGTGACAGTGTCGCCGCGCGATCGAAACTCGGGCTGACTGTGGAGCTGGCCCCGGGCTTTCTACCAGCACTGCGCTGCCTGGCTGCGGTGAAGGCTGACTTCGGCGATCATCACGCGGCTGGGGCTTTGTGGGACAAAATAACCCAACTTGCACCCGCAGACGGAAACGCCTTCGTGCACCGCGCCATGCAATTCGCCGCTGCGGGCGACATCGCGAAGGGCATCGCGTCGCTGCGAGCCTATTGCGCACGCTCTCCGCAGGACGAACGGGTGCATTATTACTTGGCGCGTCTCCATTTGTCGACGGCGTTCGGGCGCGCTGGGGTCCCGGGGGAAGGCTGGGCGGCGATCGAAAAAACTGCGATCCGCGCAGCATCAATCCTGGATCGTCTCACCACCGTGCCCGAGGCGGTGTGGTTTGCCTGGGTAGGCCGGGTCATGCGGACGCCTCCGGCGATGTGGCCGGAATGCGCCCGGGTTTTGCTGGCGGCTGAACCGCCCGAGTCTGGGACCGTTCCACCGGTGGAAGCGCAATGGCTGCGGGGCCAACTCCGAATTCTCACTGGAGACGCGGAAGCGGCGTTGGAAGGGATTCGCATGCTAGCGGACGCCGCAGGAATCCGTCCGGAAGAAGACGTTATTGTGCAGCTTTCGGCCGCCTGCTGGCGTGTCACCTTGTGCATCACGTCAGCTGACCAAGCGAACCGCTTTGCCGAGTACGTGGAGCCGCTGACGCTAGCGGTCCCGGGGATCTTAGAGCCGCTGGATTTTCTGGCTGCGCGTTTCAGCGTACATCCGCGGATGGTGAGTACCGTTGGCAACGAACCGGACAGGAAAAGCGCAGCGGCCACGATGGCGAACGTCCGGACACTGATGGCAGCGGGCGATACGGTGATGCTCGAGGGCTATTTCAATAAACTCCGCGTCAGTACCGATGCCAGGCGGCTTCTAACGGCTGGGATCATTGCCTTGGAACTGCGAGCCTTTGACAACTTCGCGCGGATGTCGGTGTCGGATCCGCCAGGAGAGCAGTGGGAGATTTTACAAACCGTCGCTCTGGCCAAACAGGGCCACACGGATGCTGTGGGTGCGTTCTGCTCACTGTTGGACCGGGCGGCAGCGGGGAAACGTGCATGGCCGACGGGTCCATTCCTTGCGGGTCTATTGGCTTTTCTCGGAGCCAAAGCGCGCAAGCATGTGCGCGATCGGCTCAGCGCGACCCTTGCTTCTCTACCGCAGGATGTGGCCGCAGGCGATCACGACGTGGCGATCTGCTTCCTCCGCACCAGCGTCTTACTAGGCCAATCCGATCGTGCCGTGCGCATTCTTGAAGGTCACCCTGTCATGATGACCTGGGAAGTCCGTAGGGATCTGGAACGCGTGCGGTACCACCAGACCGCTCAGGCGATCGAGGCCGGAAACTTCCGCATGGCGGCGGAGATGACGCAAAAGATCGCGAGCGAAGCCGAGGATAATCCTCCGCTGGACATCGGTGCGGTGCACCGCCGGATTCGGAATTTGGCCGCGACCGAGGCGCTGCTGGCTGCGCTCTCCCCGAACCCGACTCTTCGCGCGGATGCAGCCCGTTTTGGGCATCTAGCCAACCTTCTAGAAACGCTGGGTGAGGCTCCGCCTCGAAAGTCGGCCAACAGGCACGGACGAGACGTTCTACGCAACCGCTTGGGCGAGTGCCGGCGCAAACTGTCCGCGGAGCAATGGCAGGCACATTTTCGGTCGCTGGCAATCCTGCACTGGGAGTGGGGTCTGTCGGCGATGAAACTGGATCCCCCTCTCGCGGAAGAGTCCATCGAGTGTTTCCGTTTCGCCCATTTTCTGTGGCGTCATCTCTTAACACATGCGCGCTTTTGGACGACCTTCGCCGTCGGCGGCGCCGTTGCTCCGGACGAACTGGCTATCTTGCCAGAGCGGATCGAGGTCGAGATCCTCGACTGCCACCGGGACCAGGCGCACCTCTATTTGACGGTGTCCGACGCTGAAGGCTGCCGTTTTCACCTATCATGTTTGCACCATTGGGATCGGCCTGCTCAGATGCAGTATCTGACGCCGGACTCGGTGGAACCACGCCCGGCGGAAGGATTTTCCCCGGAAATCGCCGCGTCGCTACAGAGGCGGGCTGCCGCAGCTTTCGAAGGGTGGGTCGATGGGGTCTTATGGCGGGCTCGGAAGCTTCGCGATGATCCGGCCGTACTGGAGCACTTGCCTCCCGGCATTAGCCGCGACTACGATGCGGCCATCCGCATCGTCGACGAGGCGCTCGCAGTTGTGCCGGATCAGCACCGCCTCTGCATGTTCCTGTTGGAACACAATGCCAATTACACCTATGAGTTGTACGCGTCCGAGCGATACGGGGAAGCACGCTCCCTGGTGGGCTGCGCCATCGAGGTGGCGCGCCGAGTCGCCAACGAGAAATTCCGGGAAAAGCGGTTGACGGGACCGAATGGTGAGGTGATCCGACGGATCTTCGACTACGCGTGCAAACTTGAACCCGATCCTTCGTTGTTGATTCCGCTCCTCGGTGAGTATCTGCACTGGAACGGGCCGGATGCGGAGGCTGAGCAGCGCTTGCACCTTGTCGCGGGCGAGGCGGCGTTTGAAGCGCAAGACTACGACACGGCCATCGAGCACCTGGAACAAATCCATGACAGCTATCAAGGTGAATTATTACTGGCGGCCTGCCGCACGGGGCGAGCGGACGAACTGCTCACGCGGGGAGATCAATTGCTGGATATGGGCAAGCTCGGACAGGCGCGCGCGCTATTCCAACAGGCCGAGCACGATCTGGCGGCCGTGGTCGCAAGCCATCCTGATCACGGCGAGGCCCAAAGCCTGCTTCGGAGTGCGAGGGGCCGTCTATAGAACTTGCAAAGTGTGTCAGACATGACAGAATGAGGAACACTAAAAATGCCCGCCACGCCGAATCCCTATGAGGTCCTCCGCATTGCCGTGTTGGTCTCCAACGATGAGATCGTGACGCGTGGCACGAGCCTGATTGTGGCGGAATCCAGCGAGGAACAAAAGAGAAAGTATCGCTCCGCCGTGGAAGCGCTCACGACGCACCCGCTGGAGAAGGCACATCACAAGTTCTGGGAGCCGGCTGGTGCGGCCTATCGGGACACGGCCGAAGAAGCGTTCGTGTCGCGTTACGGCACAGGGCCGTTGGATCGCGAAGTTTTGAACCAGCGCGTTCGGGTCTTCCTCGATCAGGACTGCGGCGGCGAGCGTTTGCTGGATGCCATGATCCCAAGACCACAGCCTCCGGGGAAGATCGAGGATTGCCATCCAACCGGCACACCGCAGACTCCACTAAACGTGCCGTTCGATCCGGGAGACTTATTTCGTTGAGGAAAGTTACGCGCCGGTAATCCGGCGGGAGAGAAACCCATGAGAATCAGCCAGCCAATGGGCATTGACCTCGGCACCACCAACAGTTGCGTGGGGGTGATGAACGAGACCCAGACAGAAGTCGTCCTCTTCGAAACCGCAGGAGGATCGAGCACGACACCGTCGTGCGTCTGGTACGACGAGAGAAACAACGAAGTGGTTGTCGGGCGCGACGCCTACGTCCGGCGCGGCTCTCTGCCGGCTCCGGTGGTGTCGGTCAAGCGGAGCATGGGCAAACTGGTCCTGATTCCGCTAGGAAAAGCCAGCAAAATACCGGGTAACATTCCACAGGGTGTCAGGCAATCCCTCTCAGAGACGCGAGAAGAGCGTTTACAGCGTTACCTGTCGCGGGAGGAGGCGTCGGTTCGCGAGAAGAAGCGCGCAAACCCGTCGCTGTTGTGGGTCTTGGATCAAGCGGAGCGCCTGGGAAGATATCTCAGCGGCATGGACGACCCACGTGCACGGGCGGAGGTGAAGAAGGATCCGCCCCTGCTTTGGTTGCCGGAGGAAATCAGTGCGCTGATTCTCGCCGAGGAACGGCAACAGATTCTGATCCGTCAGCGGGAACTGGATCCCGGGAACACTCACGTCGCCGACCGCTGCCTGATCACCGTTCCGGCGTATTTCGGTGCGGAGCAGATGGAGGCCACCAAAGAGGCGGGCGTCCTGGCAGGGATAGAGGTTCTGGAACTCCTTCAGGAACCTAGCGCGGCCGCAGTTTACTACTGTTGGAAATCCAGAATCCAGGATGGGCTGTTCATGGTTTTCGACCTGGGGGGCGGAACTTTTGACGTCTCGATCTTGCGACGTCAGGGCGGCTGGTCCCAGGTGTTGGGGATCAGCGGCGACAACTTGTTAGGCGGTGATGATTTTGACGGCGCTCTGGCGGAATTCATCCGCGCCACGGTGGCGAAAGAGAACCCCGGTTGCGATCTCCAGCTCGACATGGCGCGCCCGGAAGACAAGCGCATCTGGGATGGCCTCGTGTTCATGGCCGAGGGCGTTAAGAAGGCGCTTTCGCGCGAGGAGGACTACCTGCTGCGCGACACCAACGCCAGTGATCGGGCGGGCGCGCGGCTGAACATCGACATGAAGATCACCCGCGCCCGGTTCGAGAGCTTGATCGCGCCGCTGATCGAGAAGTGTATTCCCAAGTGCTGGGAGGCGATCGCCAAAGCGAAACTGAAATCCGGGGTTTCGCTAGCAGACATGAATCAGATCTTTCTGGTTGGCGGGGCAACGCACGTGCCGTGCGTGCAATTGGAGGTTCGCCGGCGATTCTGCAGCGGCGAGGGCGCGATACCGTACACCCCCGCTGAGGTGGAAGCCGTTGTCGAAGGGATCTCTGGCGACGACGCGCAGCAGACGGAAGAGCTGCGGAAACTGGCTAGAGAGATGTTGTCGCGCCAAGAGCGTGCCGGTTGCGCCAAGCCGATGATCGACAAGCCCGACCTGTGCGTGGCCTTGGGGGCCGCTGTGCAGGCCGGCCTTTACGGAGTAAAGATGCAGGGCGATCACGCTAATATCGTGGTCACCTCGCCCCGCAGTACCAGCGAGGGGGCTACGGCCATCGCTGGGACAGTTACCGCTTCCGAGGGGGTAAAACTGCTCGGGGCAACGGTGTACCTCACCGGCGATTCCACAGATGTCGGACTGGAGTTCACCCTGAGCGCGGATGGCGGTTTCGCTTTTCGCGGTGTTCCCCTCCGCATGGGTGCCGAGAGTTCCTTCGATCTGAGTGTGCTCTCCGACGAAGGCTTTGAACTGGCCCGCTCCCGCGTCAAGATCGCTCAAGTGGGAGTTGGCAGCGTACGCGTGCCAGACCCCGGGTCTACCGCCACAGTCTCCCGGCCGTACACGCTAAATGTGGTGCGCCACGGCATAGTGACCCGCAAGGTACTTGTGCCGAGTGGGGCGTCTCTCCCCATCGAGCGGGAACCGTACGAACTGGCAGTACCCGATCCGAATAAGGGGGTGATTTACTTCAAAGTTTTCCAGGGATATCGGTTGCTCAAGAGTATCGAAGCCTTCGTGGATCCGACGGTCAGGCCTGGGACGCCGATCACGTTTACTTTCTCGATCGGACGGGACCACATGATGCGCGCGACATACCAAATCGCGGGCGATCCGGACGAGCACCCGGTAGTGATCGAGCCTCCCGACAGCCTCAAGCCGAGCAAGGTGGACGTATCTAAATTGAAGGATGCCATCTCGCAGGAGATCGAGTACCTGGAGCCGGTAAAGCGAGAGAGCTTCAAGATCCGCTTCGAGAAGCTCGCCGATAGCGCTCGTGAAGCCGACGCAAAGGGTGATGAGCCCAAACTCATCGACCGGTACGAACAACTTCAAGGACTCCGCGAAGAGATTCTGCAGGATAACGTACAGATAAAACCGTCCTGGCTGGAGTTCGAGAAGTCCTACGGTGCTTGTACGGCGCTATTGGACTCTCTTAAGAAACAGCAGCCGGACTACCCCGACGCTGAAGTACGGCAGAATCTGAGCGCCAGTCGGGGCGCGGCCAAAACAGCTTACGGGGAAAAGGCGCAAGACCGGTATGCGGTCCATGTGGAAGCGGTCCAGAATGCTAGGAAGTCGCTGAGCCGCGACTACCACCGCGCTGTTGACGAAACTGTATCGCCCGTTCAACGCGCCAAAGAAATGATCGGAGAACATCTGGAGATAGCTAAGAATCTCCTCCGCAAGGCGGAGGACGCCATCCGCATGCTGGAGAATAACGCGAAGTCCGCACAAGATGTGACGGTCAAGTCCTCCCTGATCAATCATTCCGGACAATGCCGGCAGTGTCGCGACAATGTGCTGACCTGCCAGACAGGACTCATGGAGTTAATGGGTAGTTACACAAGCGATCCGAAGGGTACTATCGACAAGTGCCAGACCTTTTCCCCAATTCTCAATAATGCCCGCAACGTTCTGGACCAAAAGCAATCCATCCTGAACGATAAAGTGGTGTCCGAACAGGATCCCGTACTGCCATGGGACTTAAAAGGGTAAACTCCGGAGTTATGAAATGAATTCAGGGATCATCCCATATACTGGTTTGAAATCGGGTCACGGAAGGAGTACGGCGCGGGGCCGCTCAGTGGCTGGCGCGCGGGAGAGAACAATGGCAGCTTCAACGAACAAAGTGTTCGCAGGCTCACGGCAGATGTTGCTCATTCTATTCTTTGTGGCTGCCTCGTTATCCTTGAGCTGCGGCGGCGGTGAGACTACGGAAGCGAAAAAAGCAGAGCCGCCCAAAGGAGCGTACGAATGCCTGACCACTCCGAACGGCATTCCGCGGAAGGTGATCGTCAAAAGCCAGGAAGCCTTTGCCTTTGAGAATTATGAGTTCACAGGCAAGCGCCAGCCACTGAAGTTTTTTCGCAAGTATTTCGTATTCAAAGAGCAGCTCGGAAAGGGTTATCTGATCGGTGAAGCTACGGTCCGCGATTCGACCATCGGCTGGGTACGGAAGGAAGATGTACTCGCCTGGAATCACGAACAGGCTCTGTTTTTCATCAACAAGCGAGCCGGCGGCCGCATACCGGTGAAGCTCTGGACTGATCGAAGGGAGGTCGGCCGTTCCGATGCCCCCTATTTCGAGGAAGACCTATCCGCACGCGAGACGACAGAGCCGTTCCCCATCGTTCAAAAGGACGGATCGGCGGTTAAGGTCGCCTTTCTATGGGGCAAACAGGGGCAGGGGGCGCTCACGTCGGTGCCGGTGGGAGGGCTGGACATCAAGAACGCCCAGACCATGCCTGGCGGATCGGTGCGGCGGGGCAGTTCCGGGGGCAGCGTGCAGAGCGGCGGCACCGCCGCTCTGACGAGAGCACAAACGGGTTTACGACGTCTGGACATTGCGCTGGTGATCGATGTGACTTCCAGTATGGGTCCATCTATGGACGCCGTGAAGCAGCAAATGACGCGCATCGTCGATCAACTGGCCAATCTAGGATCGGCGAGCTTTCCCGTTGAGTCGTATATCGCGGTGGTAGCTTACAGGGATTATGTCGACGCCAGAACGTCATTCACGACCAAGATTCTCGATTTCACCAAGGACCGCGGCAGGGTCTATCAATTCCTGGCAGCGCTGACGCCCGCCAGCGCGGGGAAGGACAAGTATGAAGCTGTGTTCGAAGGATTATCAGCCGGATTGGATCGCTTAAGCTGGGGTGCCTACAGCCATAAGGTGATGTTTCTGGTCGGCGACGCCCCTCCGCATGGCTTCACTCCCGCCGCGGTCGCCGAGGAAGGCGTGCAGTCTGACTCCCCCTTCTTCATTGGCACTTTCCGCGATAACGTCATAACCATTCAAAAAAAGGTAGAAGACGGCGGGATACGTTTCTACGCTTTAGGGGTGGGGAACGATTCCGAAATGGAGGATTCGTTCCGGCAGATCGCGGGACAATCGCGGGTTGGCGGCTTTCGAGCCTTGTCCGGCGCGGGTGAGTTTATCGCGCAATTTGAAACGGAACTCCGGGCCCAAATGAAAGAACATGCCGCCACGGGGCCGACAGTTGCGGGCGCTATTGAAAAGTTCAAGAGCAGCTCGGGTACCGCGACGCTTAGTAGCGCCGAAGTTGAGGCGTTGATCGGGCGCAACATTCCACCGGAAAAGCTCGAGGAACTGCGCAACAGCCGCATTCAAACCGGCTGGTTTGACGTGGACGCCGCATCGGACTCCATTTCGGTTTGCGTATACTTGCGCCGCAAAGATCTCGACGAGACGCTGATGGGCCTTCGCAACGGCATGAAGGAAGGCGTCAGCTCTCAGGAACTCGGTGTGCTGAAGTCCATCCTGGAGCCCCATGTGGGCCGGGAGAGTCTGCGCAACGTGCAAAGCGTCAACGATTTGGTCAAACTGGTCAGCGACCTGCCGCTGCCGCCAAGTGTAGTGCGGCAGATCGTTAGACGGCACGACGACAGCGAATTGACCAGGGTTCTGCGCACCAAGATGAACAACATCATGATTCTCATGCTGCAGAAAGAACTGTTCAACAACTATGAGGAAGGCTGGATTCCCATAGAATACCTGCCTGGCTCTATGTCCAAGGAGCGCTAACTTGTCTAAGCCACAAACACTGAAGGCGCAAGCGCCAAAGCCAGCAACCACGGCAGGTCCGCTGCTCCGTGTGAAGGATCTTCACAAGACCTTTCAGGAAGGGGTTGATATAAACGGGAAACCGCTCAAGGTGTTCGCGCTGCAAGGCGTCAGCTTTGACATTTATCCCGGAGAGTTCGTAGCGATCACGGGACCAAATGGGTCAGGAAAGTCGACGCTCATCAATTGCTTGGGCGCATTCGAGAAGGCCGATCCATCGCAGCTGGATCCTATTCAATACTCGGATCAAGAGACGCTTCAGAACATTTGGCGGGATCCGGAGTGGTATCGGCAGAATTTTGTGGGAATCGTGTTTCAAGATTTCCATCTGCTGCCTACGCTCCATGTGGACCAAAACGTTGAGTTTCCGCTCCGGCTGCGCCAGTGCAGCCATTACAGCAACAGCGCTGATGAACGGCAGAGGCTGGTGGTCGAAGCGCTGGAACGCCTGCATATCAAGCAGCACGCGACCAAGAAGGTGAACCAGATTTCCGGTGGGGAGCGGCAACGCGTTGCGATTGCGCGGGCGCTAGTCAAGGAACCGCGGCTTCTGCTGGCCGATGAGCCCACCGGAAATCTCGATCAAGAAAACAAAGTAAGCATAGTTGAGCAATTGCGCGGTCTGGCGAAAGGCAACCTCTCGGTGCTGATGGTGACTCACGACCGGGATTTGGCCGAGCGCTACGCCGACCGGATTATCCATATGGTCGACGGAAAAATCGTTTCGAATGGATTCAACTCGAAAAAGGTAGCGCGGTCGGTCGAAGAAGCTCCCAACGAGCAGCTGGCGGACAGCGCTAAGGTAGCCGTTCCTTCCACCGATTTTTCTTCCGGTTCCGGTGATCCCACACCGCCGTCCGTGCCGGTAGCGGCCGCAGATCCGGGAAATGTGGATCCGAAGGGCCCCGGCCTGGGCTCAGAACCATCAGTTGATTCTGCGGACGCCGAAGGACCGGTGCTGGGTGTGTTTGGCGGAGACGGACGGGCTGTAGGCGCTGCCGCGGCATCCGCCGGTGGCGATGTCCATGCGGCCGTTGCCGAAGATGGCCCAAAGGCCAGCACCGCGCCAACGAAGACTGCCCGAAAAGATAGCCCCGGCAGCGTGTTCCTTCCGGGGTGCAGCCAGAGCTTTCCGGATCTGGTCCGCTACAGCCTGCGGGATGCGCGGCAGAGCACCGTGTCACTGGCGTCTAATATTTTTGCGATTCTCCTCGGCACGTTCCTGACTGCCATGTTGCTGGCTCTCCTCGGCGGGACCGAGGAGTACATTCGCTATCTGTTCCGCACCATTCCCGGTATTGACTCCGTGCAGGTCTGGGTGGACTACAGCACGGGCGAAACGCCGCTGACTGACGACGAGGTGAAGAGCCTCTCGAACTGGCCTGGCGCCCAGGCCGTTGTTCCCAGCATCAACCAATTCGTGCCATTGTTTCAGAAGCCGACTCGTGAGGTGATCGCTTCACTCTTTTCGACGCAGCACGGGGACCCGGAAATCGCGCGGTTGCAACTAGTCGCCGGGTCGCGCGACGTGAATCCGGATGGGTGGGACGTGATCCTGCCGATGCGGATCGCAGAGGAAGTCAACAATCTCAACCCGCAGGGGCTGGTGGGAAACATCATCACACTGCAACTCCGGCGCTATGACCGATCGTCTAAAGTCGAAGGATCCAAACCGAGCGAGACGCTCGACTACCCGTTGCGGGTAGTCGGGATCCTGAAGACGAGTCCCCAGGACCGGGCATACAGTTCTCTCAACGTGGCGCGGTTCGTGCGGGACTTTTCTACAGGGCGCTCTGGTTATGTACCCGAACCGGGTAAGCCGGTCGATTCGACTAAGATATCGGTGCGCACCGTGAACGAGAGCCTGCGGGTCCATTTTGCCGGCCCCGCTGCCGCGGAAAAGGCCTTCCTTGAGATGAAGCGCGGCGGAAAACAGCGATTCGAATCAGCATGGCCGGGCGAGAAGATGTTGTACTTGCGTGATGTGGAGACCGTCTCCACCATCGTTCTTGTTGGGATCGGTCTGTTGGCCATCGTCGCTGGCGCCGTCAGCATCTTCAACACGCTGCTCGCTTCGGTGGCCAGGAAGACTAAGGAAATCGGCATAATGCGCGCGATGGGCGTAGCCCGAGCTGATGTTTTTCTGATGTTCATGGCTCAATCGGTGATAATCGGGATCGTAGCCTGCCTGGTGGGCCTTGCGGTCGCCTGGACGGTCATGGTTCCTCTGAACGCATATATCGGGTCGCGATGGGAACAACTGGCTGACCCTTTGAAAGATATCGGGGGGCTCTTTCAGTTCAGCCTGCCGATGGCTCTGTCCCTGGTAGTGGCCGTGCTTGGGATCTGCGTGGTAGCAGCGTTCCTTCCGGCATTGCGGGCGGCGAGCAAGACCCCGATGGACGCTTTGCGGGAACAGTAGTGCAAGCGCCGCAGAAGGAGTAACGCTATGAGCAACGGGCAAAAATTATTCGCAGCCATCGCGATCACGGTAGGTTTCATCATTTACGGTTTCTACTGGGTCAATACGACAACCAAAATAGGGCATGACATGATTGCCTTCTCCGACGCCAAGGGGTTCTGGAGGGGCGAGGTGAAACCATCCGCCGAGGGCAATCTGCTCACGCAAAAACTCATTCCGCTACGGGCCGTCGCGCGGCGCCCGAACGTGCCGATGTTCGCCGATCTGGACCAGGGATCTGCAGAGTCGTACCGGCGGGCGATGAACCCATGGAAACCTTACTACGTTTACAAATACGAAGCCGCCCGTGGCGCCCTGCGCGTTGGGGAACAGGCGCGCCCGCGCGAAGAGGACGCCCTCTGGGTCCTCGAGACCGATGTGTATTGCTGGACCACACGGGAGGTCCTGAACATCGAACAGCCTCTGCCAATCTACGAAAGTCTCGAAGACGCGCGTGCCGGGACGAACCCCATCAAAGGGAACTATGTCTTCCGGTACAGCGATCAGATCGAGGACAGAGCGCGTCAAAGCCGATTGACCAAGATGGCGGCTCTGCCGGTGTTGCGGCGCGAGGAAGGGAAATTCTGGTCTTTCATCCGGCCAGATCCGGAACCGCAACTGGACCACGACCGCCCATACCAAGTGTGTTGGCTCCGCTGGGATGGGAATGACCGTTCGGCAAGCGTCCGCCTGCGCGTCACGCGTGCGGAGTTTGAGGATTATACAGGCGGACTACAGAAGCTTTTGTACGACTGGACGTACGGTTCGTCTTCGGACAAGTCTAAAGCGCAAGAGGATATGATTCGCACGACGCAGCGAGGAATTACCGGCGAGAAAGACGAAGGTCGCGGCAAGCAGTTCAGCATTACCGACCTCGAGACCCGCACCCAGGGGATTCCTCATCCAAGCGGGCTTTTGGTGAGCGGCATCCTGAACGAGTTACAGGCGGACAACATAAAGAACCGGCTAAAAGAGTGCCTGGCTATGGGCAATGACCGAACGATGTGGGGCAGGACCGAGATCGCCTATGTTGAAGTAGACCGGATACCTTAGCTGAAGAATGCCCGAAAGCATAGGCAGGATGAAAGGAGTATGAGACCCAATGGATAACGTCGATAGGCGGCGGACGATCCCCGCAAGCGCTTTGTGCATGGTCATTATCGGCCTGGCGTTCCATGGCGCCGCACACGCCGCCGACCAAAATGGGACGTCGTCGGCCAGCGGTGGCGGGACGTTCGCCAAGGACGCGGAGGGCTGGTGGGTTATTTCTCGCGGCAGTGGCGGCGTCAACGGTCCCGGCGGCGGAGTGCGTCGCTTGGCAGTGCCCGACTTTTGGCCCGCGGCTGTGGTCGCGTCACCGCTGGGTTTCGTAACTACTCGCGATGGAATCCCAGTGCGTGTCTTTGCTTCCAGCTATCAGACGCCACTCTTCGACACGCCAGCCACTCCGTTCCCCGGCGGCGTCGTTGACGTCATGAAGCCGTTTCGCGCTTACTACGTGCTTCGTAAGCAGAATGCGTCGCTGCTGGTGGCGGAACCGCCCTTCACACCTCAGTCGGCTACTTTTTGGGCACGCCAAAGTGATTGCTATGTGTGGGCCACTGGTAAAGTCGCCGAGGTGAAGGGCACTCCATCTCTATACGCCACGGAGGAACAGGCGCGCGCGGGCACCCCGCCACTCACGCCCACTGCTAAATATGTTGACTTCCCGCACCTTTCGAAGATCTCCGGAGTTGGCGCTCCGCCGCCGATGTCGAGGTTGCCTGTGTTGCTCCAGAAGGGAAATCTAGCCCAGTTGCTGTGCCCCGCCTATGCGGGCGAGTTATGTTGGATGAATGCCGCTTTGGCCGGTGATTCGCTCCTGGTGTTGAGCAGCCAATGAGCAACTCTGTGAGCCGTCCGGTCGGCATCGACTTGGGGACCACCCGCTCGGCGGTGGCGTGTGTCGACGAGAACGGCCGCCCGCGCATCCTCGCGGACGACTCGGGCATTTCGCTGGTGCCATCGGTCGTGCTATTTGAGGATGGACCCGTGCTGGTGGGTGAAATCGCGCGTGATGGGGCATTGGCCGCGCCCGATCAGGTTGTCGAGTGCGTCAAGCGTCGTATCGGAGATACTTCGTGGCGGTTCGCAGTGGGTAACCGTAAGTACACTGCGGTCGAAATCTCCTCGTTCATCCTCAAAGAAATGAAGCGCATCGCAGAGAACGCGCTTGGCGGCCCGATTACCGAGGCGGTAATTACTGTGCCCGCATACTTTCACGATGCGGAGCGCTTGGGCACCATCCAGGCAGCGGAACTGGCTGGACTGAAGGTGCTGAAAATTCTCAACGAACCGACGGCAGCCGCGATCTATTACAGTTTCGAGGAAGAGAAAGCGGCTCCTCTTTTCTTGGTGTATGACCTCGGGGGCGGGACCTTTGACATTACTATCATGCGTCGGCTGTCGGCCACCTCCCTGGAGACGGTATGCACCCGCGGCAACCACTTTCTTGGCGGAAAGAACTGGGATGACCGGCTGGTTGACTAGGTGACTGATCTTTTTGTGAGCCAACACGGCGTGAATCTACGCCTAGACAACGCAGCTCTTTACGACCTCGGCCTTCGGTGCGAGCGCGCCAAGATCGCCCTCACGGATAAGGCGCGAACACAAGTGGTATGTCAGCATGCGGGCAAGTCAGTGTTGACTGAGATCACCCGGCAGAAGTTTGAGGAGATTACGGCGGATCTGTTGAAACTTACGGAGACCGAGGTGGATCGTGCGCTGGCGGAGGTGAATCTTTCTCCCTCCGCCGTCGATCTGGCCCTGCTGGTGGGGGGCTCGTCGAAGATGCCGATGGTGCAAGCCATGATGACGCGCAAGGCCTCGGCTGTGCGGATGAGCCGCGACCCGGATCACTGCGTGGCTCTCGGGGCGGCTCTCGAGGCGGCCCGCCAATGCGTGGCCCCAGGTCTCTATAAGCCTTCCGTAAAGCGTTTCCTCGAGACCAGCAGTGTCATCGACCGCACCCCTCATGGGCTGGGCGTGATCGCAGCCGATTCCGGGGCGCTGGTCAACGCCACTATAATTCCCAAGAATACGAAGATCCCCTGCGAGATGAGCCGGGGAGACTTCACAACCAACCACGACCAGCAGACGGACCTTTCCGTGCACCTCGTGCAGGGTGAGGACAAAGACGCGCTGGCCTGTGTGCCTGTGGCGACTTACGAGTTTTCCGGCATCCCGAAACGCAAAGCGGGCGAGTCGGTTGTCCGGATCACCTATCGTTACAACGAGAACAATGTCGTCGAGGTGAGTGCGTTGGACGTACATACTAACGCACCCCTGAAAAAAATGACGCTGCCGCTCGTCGACCTGATGGATCTCCGGCGGCAACTGGAGGAAACCGCGGTTCGGAATGTCCGGCCACGCCAAGCGGTGCTCCTCATGGACTCGTCGGGCAGCATGAGCTCGCGTATAGACAAAGCGAAGGAAGCCTGCTTGCAGTTTATTCAAAACACGAATTTCGAAACGGTGGAAATAGGGCTCGTTCAGTTCGGCATGGGCAACGGCGCGTCGATCTTGCATGGGCTATCGCGCGATGTTATGTCGCTGCGCAAAAAAGTCGATTCGCTGACCGCCAGCGGTAGCACGCCGATGCACGAGGCGCTACGCTTGGGTACGGAGATGCTGGGCGACGAGGATCGAGGCGTAGACCCGTACATTGTCCTCTTCACGGACGGCTATCCGGATGATCGTGTCATGACGGTCAGTGCCTCCGCGGACGCCAAGCGCCGCGGCATCCAGATCTTGTGTATTGGCGTCGGAACCGCCGATCAGAAACTGCTTGATGAGCTAGCTACCAACGCCGGTCAGGTGGAGTTTTCGAGATCCGGAGAAGAGTTGGTGACGACTTTTGGGAACGTCGCACGATTGATTTCGGGGCGAGGTATATAGGATCGACGAGGTAAGGCATGGAACATGTATCGAATCCCGCGAATGGCACGACCGAAGACGTGGTGGGTGAACAACTACCTGGCGACAGCGCCGCCGGACCTGACGTAATGTCCCCGTTTGCGGCAGAGGAACAGGCCACAACGAACGCTCCTGAAGCGCCTTCTGACTCGACTCCCGACGAACCTCCCCGTGTGGCCAGAGAGCCTTTTCCGGCTTCCCTCCCCGCACCGTCCGCCCGCGAACCAAATAATGTACCTGTCGGAATTGCCGATAGTATCGTTATGACTTTACTGCAAGCTCAAAACGAGAACATGATCCAACATCTGCATCGGCTGGAGTCTCAACTGGCTGATCATTTGCTCACCAATACCTCCTGCTCGCGCGCCGCCTTCGACCATCTCTATGAAGAGATGCAAGCTTATAAGAAGAACTTCCTCACCGAAGCCCAGCGGCCGTTGCTCCTGGACCTGATGATGCTATACGACAGCATTGACAAACTACGCCGGAACTACGAGCGGACCTCGCCGGTCGATGCTGTGGCGCTCTCCCAGAACCTTGACGGCTTACAGGTAGAGGCCGAGGAAATCCTGCTGCGTGTCGGCGTCGAGCGGATGACCGCTACGCCGGACAAGCTGGATATCAGCCTGCAGCGGGCGGTCAGCACCGTCCCAACCGAGCATCCCGAGGAGCACCTCCTGGTGGTCGAGCAGGTCCGATCCGGATTTGTTAGCGGGGGACAGCCGCTTCGCAAGGAACAAGTCGTCGTCAAGAAGTACTCACCGCGCACCCCCAGCAGCAACCCAGCAATCCCGGATGAAAACGGGGCCCCTCGTTCCTTGAGGCCTTATCAACGTGTGATCCTTCCAGCGACCGAATCACCTACGGAATGAGGAAACAATGACTACTCCAATTATTATCGGTATTGACCTGGGTACGACCTTTTCTGCGGTCTCGTATGTGGATGAACACGGTCACCCCGACACTGTATTGAACACGGAAGGGCAACCGCTCACGGCTTCGGCCTTGTGGGTCGACGATGACGACAACATGATCGTTGGCCAGTTGGCGTTGGATAGCGCGATCGCCTATCCCGAGGCCATCATTACCATGGCCAAACGGAGCATGGGCCAGATTGTCAAACTTAAGGCTCGCGACCGGGAATTCACACCCCAGGAGGTATCGGCCATTATTCTGAAAAAGCTCAAACAGGACGCAGAGCGCCATTTCGGTCAAGAGGTCACGGATGCGGTGATCACATGTCCGGCGTTCTTCGGCGCCGCCGAAACCCAGGCCACGGAAGAAGCCGGAAAAATGGCAGGTTTTAATGTTCGCCGTATCTTCCCGGAACCAGCGGCGGCAGCCTTGGCTTTTGGTTACGATAATCCGGGAAGAGAGCAAACTCTGCTCGTTTACGATTTGGGGGGGGGCACTTTCGACATCACTCTGTTCAAGATCGGACCGCCGCTGTTCGGATCTTCGGCGCCCAATATCGAAATGATCTCCACTGACGGTGATCGGCAACTCGGCGGCGCCGATTGGAACGGCCGGGTCGTCGATTGGGTGGCGGCGGAATTTGTGGCACAGCAGGGTACCACTATCCTGCTCAACGCCCTCAAGGACAAATGCGGCAGTGAAGAGGATCTCCGCCGAGCGCTTAGCCTTCTAGGAACCCTCCCTCCGACTCCAGAGGCGGTCGCCGAGGAGCTGGCCGGTCTTGGTTTTGACAAGCCTCGGGTACTTGAGGCCCTGGAAGGCGTTTGCTTTGATCCCCGCACCAATCCGTCGACGCGTCAGGATCTCTATTTGAGGGTGGAGCGCGCCAAGATCGCCCTCGCCCGCGTGGCCAAAGCGACGCTGGTATGCCAGCACGCCGGCCTTACGCTGAAAGTCGACCTTACCCGGGAACGGTTCGCTGAGTTGACATCCGACCTGCTGGACCGAACAGATCAAGCCATTGACCGTCTCCTCAAAGCCAAAAGTCACACCACCGACCGCATCGACCAGGTGTTGTGCGCGGGCGGATCAACGCGCATGGCAATGGTGCGGGATTTGCTCCAGCGAAAATTCCCCGGCAAGGTGAACACCCGGATCGAGCCAGACCTTTGTGTGGCGCGCGGCGCGGCCCGCATGGCGAAGCTGATCGAGGTGGGCAAGGACCAGCAGTCGGGTGGAACCAGCATCAGCCCGCATGCGTACGGCATCAGCGCTATAGACGATAACGGGAAGATCTCGGTCTATCCAGTTCTCTTGAAGGACGAAAAGTTGCCCTGCGCTTCCGCGAAGCCGGGGGAACAGTCGCGCCCCGACTATGCATACGGGAGCTTTCATACCGCTGCCGATGGGCAGACCAGAGTAGTATTGGACGTCTATGAATTCGATGTTCTCTCCCATTTGGATTTACAGAATCCCGATGCCTGCCGGAAAATCGGCAGCGTAGTCATAGACAACTTGCCCGCGAACCGGCCACGCGGCCAGGAGATTTTCGCTACTTTCGAACTGGATGAAAGCCTGCAACTGGCGGTCTCGGCGTTAGACGTGTCATCCGGGGTATCCAAGATAGCCCAGTTAACCCTCGGCGACAATACGCAGGAAGGAATTCAGAAGGATGCCGTGCGCGCCAAGGCAATGTCGAAGCTTCTCATGGACACAGAGGTCCAGAGCTAGACTGTGCGGCCCGGCTGGCCTATTGAGGAGGTGGTGGCGGGATGCCAAATCCAATTCGGGACTATTTACACTTGCTGGGGGTGGGTTCTTCGACTGCCGATCCGTCCATTCCCTTCGAGAACGAGTTCTATCTGTTGGGCCTGGATGAAAGTGACTCGGACCTTCAAATCGCCCTAAAAGCCAAGGAGGCGGCCGCCACTCGTTCACATGACGTGGACCGGAAAGGGCAGGCCAATCAGAACAAACGCCTGGATGTCCTGGTGCGCGATAAAATCAACCAGGCGGGTGCGCGCTTCGACGGACAACCAGAAAACGTCAAGAGTCATCGCGACGAACTCAATCGCCTTCGGGACAGGCGCCTTAAAGACTTTTCCAAGGATCTTTGCGACTCTGGGAAATGGACGGCGGAGCAAGGCGCCGACATGCTGGAGACCATGGCATCCAGGATCGGCATCACGCCTGATCGCGTTCAGAAAGCTGTTGCGGACGCTACTCAGATCTGCCAGTGGTCGTCCAGTCCCAGTGGTGGCACTCCGCCGCCCAAGTACAGCAGCAGCGACAGTGTTACCTTCGGGGGTAAGGAAGTCCCGTTGTGGTGGCTGATACTCCCCATTGGATTGGCTCTGGGACTTATCGACGGGTGGGCGGGCTTAGCTTTCGGGATAGCATTCCTGTTCCTCGCGTGGGGCAAGGCGAATGCGGAAAAACGAAGGAACCCTGCCGCGCCTTCACGGCAGATGATGAACTTTCAGTGGGGACTGGTCAATGCGGGCGTGGCCAGTCTGCCTTTACTAGTTCTGTTGATCTGGCCTCCCGGCGCAGGCGATTCGGCCAAATGGGCGGGTGAGTGGGATACAGACTGGGGAAAAATGACTTTCAACGCCGAGTCCAAAAAGGTAACGTCCCACTATCAGTCCCGAACCGGCCCCGGTAAGGTAGATCTCAAATCATCCAACGAACGGCAGCTGGACGGCTCCTGGTGCCTGAGATCTTGCACGGCACCAAATGATACTGGCCGTCTACGGTTGGTTCTGGATGCGAATGGCCAATCTTTCAAGGGATGGTTCACTTATGGGTTAGATAGCGAGATTACCGTGGCCGATGATGCGGAGAATCAGATCGTCGGAAAGAGGAAAGCGCCAAAATAGACCCTAAGAAATGCAGCGGCGAGGCGAAAGTCTCGATTGAGCGGACCGGGCCTAACGGTACCTTCGCTGGGGACAGAACAGTGTCATGGAAAGCAGGCGATCCCCGGGGGGGCGGCTGCGCAGACTTGGGCGGGTACCTGTATTTCGTCCCAAAGATGAAGCGCACCTCAAGAACTCCGTCTGCTGACCCCAGCATCTCCTGTTCTCCTGTTAGCACCATGGCGCCCCCTGGCCATAAGCTGGAAGGTTCAACTCCGCTGATCGAGCATGGCACGAATCTCTGACTCGTGTCTACAGAGCATGCGATGCAGCCGAGTGAGTTCGCTACTCTGATTTGGCCCCTTTCGATGGCTTGAAATGGCCCCACCTGTGAGGCCGCCGGCTAGTACTCTGTGACGCTGGCGAGATGAACAGGAGGCAGAAAGTGGAACAGTTCGAA
>Ga0163144_10002540_pt1 | contig 42023 bp, 25 predicted proteins | sample OliLak19BULKMAT1_FD_123175 | JGI IMG/M metagenome (GOLD analysis project Ga0163144, IMG submission 123175) | Freshwater microbial mat bacterial communities from Lake Vanda, McMurdo Dry Valleys, Antarctica - Oligotrophic Lake LV.19.BULKMAT1 | ecosystem: Environmental > Aquatic > Freshwater >...
AATTCAGGACGTTGTGTTTGCGCATATTGCAAATTTATTTTGAATGATACGTCCGATTGGCCGTATGTTGCATATATCAGCAAGCAGCTGATAGTTGTGAAAAGGTATTTTTTCAAGTAGGTTTGTTTTAAGTTGAAACAACCAAATAATAAGGATTAAGGTATTAATAGGAGATTTATCTTGGAATTATTTCTCACAAAAATAACTTAATTTTAATAGAGCCTTTAGCAATGTAGTTTTAGTAGTTATCACTACGATACTTTCGATGAGTTGATTGAAGTTTCTGCAAATTTTATTGAAAACTACAATAACAATTTGCTACATGATTCTCTTGGCGGAATAATCCAATTACCTATAGCAACATAAATAACGAAAACTTCGATATAGTTTTAACCCAACTAAATCAACCGTCTTATTGATTTGAAGATACCTATTAATTAATTTGGGTTAAGCGTTGATTTACTGCTTGCAATTGAGTAATTTATGTTAAATCATTTTCATCCGAAATAACACTTTGGAAATATAAATTTAATTTTAGAACATGTAAATTCTACAAATGTTTTACATGCTTAACATACTGTTAAAACAAATAGCAATAATAAAGCCTGAATGTTAAACTACTCAACACATCATCCTAACAATGCCATAGCACCTTTGCAAAAAAATGCTATGACACAATTAACTAAAAACTATTTTATTATTACAATGTGTTTGCTTGCAAGCACATTTGTATCAGCCCAAATCGTAGACCTTCAAAAAGTAGGTTCGTTTACAACCAATTTATTTGATCAAGGTGCAACAGAAATTGCAGCATTTGATCCAGCAACAAATTATTTATTTTCAGTTAACGCATCCACTGGCGATATTGATGCGATTGATATTACAGATGTAACAGCACCAGTTTTAGCTTTTTCTATCGACCTTTCTCCTTATGGTGTTGCTGCAAACAGTGTTGCTGCCAAAAACGGAGTTATTGTAGCCGCAGTAGAAAATGTAGTTAAGCAGAATAACGGCCAAGCTGTATTTTTTGATGCAATGGGAAATTTCCTTAATGCAGTTGAAGTTGGAGCACTTCCTGATATGATTACATTTACACCTAACGGTAATAAAGTTTTAGTAGCTAATGAAGGTGAGCCTTCAACTGATTACTTAACTGACCCATTAGGAACAATTAGCATCATCGATATTTCAGGTGGCATAGCTGGCTTAACTGCAGCAAATGTAACAACCATAGATTTTACAGCATACAATGCAGGGCCGCTACCTGCAGGTGCTCGTGTTTTTGGTCCTGGAGCAACAGCTTCAAATGACTTCGAACCTGAATATATTGCAGTTTCATCAAATTCAAAATTTGCTTATGTTACAATCCAAGAAAATAATGCAATGGCGAAAATTAATCTAACCACAAACGCTGTGAGCTTATTTGGTCTTGGATTTAAAAATCATAACCTTGCCGGTAATGAGCTTGATGCATCCGATAAAAATGGTGGTGTTGTAGCTATTCAAAACTGGCCTGTGTATGGTATGTATCAGCCTGATGCTATCGCAACCTTTAACATTGGTGCTGCAACTTACGTTGTAATGGCCAATGAAGGCGATGTGCGCGATTACACTGGATACGCAGAAGCGAAACGTGTTAAAGATTTGGTTTTAGATTCTATAATTTTTCCTGATAGTCTTGATTTAAAAAATGAAAATTTATTAGGCAGATTAAATGTTACTACATCAATGGGTGACATTGACAACGACGGAGATTACGATGAACTTTATGCATTCGGAGCCCGCTCTTTCTCTATTAGAAATGCTTCAGGTGCATTAATTTATGATAGCGGAAGCAAACTTGAAACATTAATAAATACCCTTTTACCTGCTAACTTTAATGCAAGTAACTCTAGTAACACAAAAAAAGGCAGAAGTGATGATAAAGGTCCAGAACCTGAAGGATTAACAATTGCAAAAATTTTAGATTCAACTTATCTATTCCTTGGTCTTGAGCGCATTGGAGGGTTTATGGTATTTAACATTTCAAATCCAGTTGCTCCCTATTTTGTAGATTATATTAATGATAGAAATTTCGGTGAAACACCAGGTGCCGGCACAGGTGGTGACCTCGGACCCGAAGGGCTTCTTTTTATTCCTGCTAACCAAAGTCCTAATGGGAAAAATTTACTTGTGGTATCAAATGAAATAAGCGGAAGTATCGGTATTTATGAAACAGATATTTCTTGCGGAAGTAGCAAAGTACTTATTTGTTACAGTGGCACAACTTATTGTGTTAAAAATGCTCAAGCAGCTTCTTTAGTTGCCAGTGGAGATGCAACTTATGGTCCATGCGATGGCGAAAGATATGCTAGTCAAGATGAGTTAGCAATGTTTACTCAAGCTGATGCATCAATTAATGTTTCTCCAAATCCAACTTCAGCGCAATTTTTAATTACATTAGAAACAGCTGCAAATTCAGCTGCTGTAATTTCAATTTCCAATCTTACAGGTTCAACACTTTTGGTTGAAAAAACTTCCTCTAACGATGCTGGTCTGTTGGCAATAGAATTATCTATAACACCATTGCCGGCCGGAATTTATATTGCAACAATTAATGTAGCTGGTCAACAATTTACTACCAAGGTTGTAAAGAATTAAATTCAAATAAATCTAATTAAATAAAGAGGCTGTCTCACATTTGTTTCGAGACAGCCTTCTTAATTCAATACCAACCAACAACTAATAAACCCAGAATAAGCTATGCAAGTCGTTACATCTTTTAAATTGCAATAAAATAATATATTCCATAGCATTAACATGCTTTTTATATATTGTTTGCTAATCATGTTTAATCCAACTAAATGTAGATTTATTTTTTACTATTGATTAATTTGGATTAAAAATAGCTGTCTACAGCAAATGCTCATACGTTTCCATTCAATTTAGACTAAACCACTTTTAGTTGATTTACACCATATTTCTAACCAAAAATCGCTAATAAATTGAACTTACATGGCAGTGGGCACTAGTTCGGCCCGAGTTTAAAAGATTTGTAAACAGTGTAGATATCGTTTCCGCTATTTTTAATTTTACGAACAAAGAATTGAATCATGAAATTAATTACATTTACAACACTTCTATTTTTAGCATTCAATTTTTCGGTTCAAGGCCAGTCGGGGGTTATTACAGGCAAGGTTATTTCGGCAGAAACGCAACAAGGCGTGGCATATGCAACTATTAAATATGCAGATAAGAGCGGCGAGTATACTAACCAAAATGGTGAATTTACAATTTCCTCACTAGCTGCAGGTCAATACAATTTAGTAATAACCTGTATAGGTTATGAAATGTTAACGCTTTCGAACTTGATAGTTACCGACCAAGCCGCACTTAATATTGGTACTATTACAATGAATGAAAAATCGATACAGATTGCAGAAGTTACCATTACCGAGCAGCAAAAAGTGTACGACAGCAGATATAGTGGCACCAACAATGTAATTTCTGCAAAAACTATTCAGAAAATTCAGCCTGTTGGCAGCGAAGAATTACTTAGAACGCTCCCGGGCGTAAATATATCTTCAGATATGGAGCAAAGTAATCGTCCAAATATCAGCATAAGAGGAAGTGATCCAAGAAGGTCGAACAAAATATTATTATTAGAAGATGGCTCACCAATTTCACCAGCACCTTATTTAGCGCCTGGCACTTACTACAATGTTCCTGCTGACCGATTGGAAGGCATACAAGTAATTAAAGGTGCTGATGTTTTAGCTTATGGTTCAAATACTATTTATGGCGTTGTAAATTATATCACTAAACGTCCGCCTTTGGAACCAACTATGTCGTTGAAATTAACAGGAGGTCAACGCGATTATTTTACCGCAGTTGGTTCTTATGGTGGAACATGGAATAAAACTGGAGCAGAAATTCAAACATTGTATAAAAACTTTGGCGGTTATCTAGATAATAGCTCAATTAAACTCTTCAACTTAGCAGGAAAAATATTCAGCGAATTCGGTGACAAATCAACGCTTTATTTAAAATTTAATTACCAAAATGAATTTCTAAATACAACTTGGAACGGCAATACGCCATTTACTTTTAATCTGGACCCAACAATAAACCCATTTGATGCCGACGAATTTACTTCACGTAGATATGGAATGGACGGCGTTTATAATTACAAATTGAATAACCGTGCAATATTGCAAACTAAAATTTATTTCAGCGATTTTTATCGAGATTGGTGGAAACAAGTATCTACTGTTGTTAAAGCTTCGGATGTTGAAGAATATGTTGGCGCTGAAATATATAATGCAACATATACCTTTCTAGACGATGTTACAATTGGTCCCGATGATTATGTGCGCGTTGGAAAAGTTGTGAATGGTATCGAAAGCACTACCGATAGCAGATGGCAATATCGTGTATATGGCATCCAAGAAAAATATACGCAACAATTCGGCAAACATACATTTGAGGCTGCAGTGAAGTGGCATAAAGAATATTTCAAAGATGTTGTAGTTAACGGCGACTCATCTAAATGGGCGCGCAGTGGACGTTTAACGCGAGATGATGTATTTCATTTAAATGCAATCTCAATTTATGCAAAAAATAATTTTGAATTTAATAAACTATCTATTATTCCAATTGTGCGTTATGAAACTATTATGTTGAATAAAGTAAACGTATTAGCAAATGCAACTAACACCGCTGCAAACGCGACAGATTTTAATATGATTAAAAATAACTTTGATGAATTTACACCTGGTATAAATATTATTTACAGAGATATCAAGGTGCTGCATACTTCACTTGAGCTATACGGCGGTGTGTATAAAGGATTTTCATCGCCAACCACTGCTATCGCATTTAATGAAGTTACCAATGGAGAAGTATTACCAGCTGTTGACATCGCTAATCTGGATCCAGAAGTGAGTTTTAATCAGGAAGTTGGTGTTCGAATGCTTCACGACAAACAATTGTTTAATACACAACTTTCGGTTTTCAATACACTGATTTCCAATTATTATTCACCTGCACGTTCGCAGGCTTTCCAAACATTAGGAACAGTTACCATGAACGGATTAGAAATTGCTTTTAATATCGACCCATTAAAGTTGACTAAATCAACAAATCAAACGCTCACTATTGGTATTGCTGCAACTTTTATGAATTCTGAAATAACTGGTGGTTCATTTATTGATGGCGATTTATTTGCATTAACAGTATTCCACACTGAAGCTACAAAAGCTGAGTTAATTGATATGATAAATGAAAACAGAGATGCCTACACAATATATAACGGTGCCGATATAATTAATACAGCTGTTATAACTGTTGATGACTTTGCATCGTTTACTAAATTAAAAGTTGAACTTGGCGAAGATGGCGTTTCAGGGCTTGAAGTGCCTTATGTTCCTCATTTCATAATAAATGCAGCTGTTAATTACAGTTATAAAAATTTTGGCTTTGCATTTAATTACAATTATGTTAGTAATCAATATACCGAGTATTTAAACTTTGAAAATGAAACGGCTGATGGCAGTATTGGCAAGCTGGATGCCTATGGCGTTGTAGATGTGAATTTAGAATACAATTTCCCTACAGCTAACCACCTGAAATCTGCAACCATTTTTGTAGCTGGAAAAAATATAACCAACCAAATTTATAAAGCTTCACGTTTAAATCGTGCAACGGGTGGTATTTTTCCTGCAGGGTTCAGACAAATTAATGGCGGACTTAGGTTGAATTTTTGATTATGAAAATATTACTTTTTTTGCACCAATTTGTATTAGTAACGCTACCATAAAAATTAATAGTAGTTACATCCACTAGGTGATAATTAAAAGAATTAATCTGCAATGTTTTTCAAACGATTCAACGCACTGTAACCATAAGTTGTAGCACAAAAAGCAGTGGAAAAGCATTAAGAACCTCAAATAAATTTTCACTATTTTTGCACCCATAAAATAAGTATCAAGTCGACATCGTTCATTTTCGACAAATTATAAAAACACTGTATTTTTACATCAAATAAGAAATTATGAAAAAAGCACTCACAATTCTTGCAATATTACCATTGCTATTAATCATTTCTGGCTGTCCGGTTGGCATAGCTTACCCGCTCGGTTATAATGGTAAAGAAAAAATTGACAAACAATTAATTGGTTCTTGGATTCAATCTAATACTGAAATGGAAGTGATGAAAATGGAAATCGAAAAATTGAATGATAATACTTTAAAACTCACCATTAAGGAACGCGGTGCAATGTTTATGGAAGAAAGCGATGTATTTAGAGGATGGTGCACTACAATTGATAATCAAGATTTTGTATATTTTCAAGAGAAAGATAGCTTAGGTGCTAATTACTATCACTACGCTTACAAATTTGACGGTAAAAAATTAATAACCTACGACATGAGCTTACTGGAAGGTGGTATTGATGCTGTTACCTCAACTGAGGCTTTTAGAGCAGAAGTTATTGCCTCTATAAAAAAACCTGAATTCCTGTCAGCAGAAACAATTTGGGAAAAAGACTAATACACTTATATTAAATGTCGTTTAGCCTATCCGGGGTACTTATTGTAACTTTTTCAATAAGTACCCCGGACTTTGTTTGGTGATATGCCAAATAATTCACTTATTTGCATAGGCTTAGCCAATTCAGGCATCACCGCAAAACAGCAAAACATGACCCAACCTACAGTAAAAACCAATTACAGTGCGCTTTCCACCCTGGTAACCGTTTTCTTTTTCTGGGGATTTATAGCTTCAGGAAATGGCGTTTTTATTCCGTTTTGTAAAAACTATTTCCACCTTGATCAATTTCAGTCGCAGTTAATTGACTTTGCATTTTACGGAGCCTATTACCTGGGAGCACTCTTATTATTAATAATGAGTGTGGTGCGCAAAAGTGATTTAGTTTCGGGTTGGGGCTATAAACGAAGTATTGTTTACGGCTTACTATTTTCGTTTCTAGGTTCAGCAGCAATGATAGCAGCAGTAAATTTTGGTGGATTTACAGGCATATTAATCAGCTTGTTTATTGTTGCACTTGGTTTCTCGTTGCAACAAACAGCAGCGCAACCTTTTGCAATTTCTTTAGGAGATCCAGCTACTGGAAATACCAGAATAACGTTAGGCGGTGCCGTAAATTCATTTGGAACAACCATCGGTCCAATTGTAGTTGGATTGGCATTGTTCGGTTCAGTTGCTGTAACCGACGACATGATTAATTCATTAGAATTAGATGCTATTACATTATTATATTGTGGTATTGGTGCCTTGTTTGTTGTTTGTGCCATAATGTTTTTCACCTCTAAAAAAGTACCTGACGGTAAATTAGATGCACATGTTGAAAAAGCAAATCATGCATTAACAACTTTAGTTGGTATTACTGTTGCTTTGGCAATTATTTTTACGGTAGTATTTAGTAGTTACAATACTGATGGTGCAAAACAAGTTGAAATTATGCGTACCGAATTAGCAGCGATTGATGCAGCCGACACAGCTGCTATATCCGCTAAAACAGCCGCCATAAGTGACCTTAACGACCCAATCGAAAATAAACGAATGATTTTATTAGGCAGCGCTCTGGTTGTTGTTGTGGGTGGATTATTATACGCAAAATCACGCGCATCAAAAAATCAAGAAGGTTGGGGCGCATTGCATTATCCGCAATTAGTATTAGGTATGATTGGCATTTTCACCTACGTTGGTGTGGAAGTAACTATACAAAGTAATTTATCAGAATTATTAAAACAGGATGCCTTCGGCGGATTACAAGCAGCTGAAATAGCACCTTATATTTCTATGTATTGGGGTAGTTTAATGATAGGCAGATGGGCAGGTTCTATTGCAGCTTTTTCTGTCTCCGGTTTGCGAAAACAATTATTAATGATATTAGTACCAATGATTGCATTTGGTGTAATTGTTGGCGTAAACACACTAGCCAATCACGATATGAAACCATTATACGCTTACATCGTTTGCGTATTTATTCAAATTGCTGCATTCTTTATGGGTAAAGATAAACCGGCAAGAACATTATTTATTTTTGCTACACTTGGTGTAATTGCAATGCTAATTGGAATTTTAACAACTGGCACAGTGGCAATATTTGCTTTTTTAAGCGGTGGTTTATTCTGCAGTATTATGTGGCCGAATATTTTTGCTTTATCTGTAACAGGCTTAGGAAAATACACCTCTCAAGGTTCAGCATTTTTAATTATGATGATTTTAGGTGGTGGTATCATCCCTCCTATTCAAGGTAAATTAGCTGACATTATTGGTATACATCCTTCGTATTGGGTAACCGTTTTATGCTTTGCCTATTTAGCATGGTTCGCACTGGCTGTATCTAAGATTTTGAACAAGCAAGGAGTGGCAACTGGCGGAGCGGGGGCTCATTAATGTGCGAATGAGTTGATGTACCGATGTATCAATTGATGTGCTAATTCGTTTTTGAGCTGATGCGCGAATTAATGTGCGCATGAATTGATGTACCGCCGTACCAATTTAAGGAGGAGTACGCGCTAATTAATATGCAAATAAGTGACGTGCTGAAGTGGCAATTAGCATTTAGTTTTAGGCCAAATAGGTTGGCAAATCGTTGAACTTTTCTGAAAGCGCTAAAGGCAATAAATAATTTTTCCAACTCATAATCATCGATTTATTTGCGGTAAAGATCTCGCGATTAAAATTCATTAATGTTGCGATTTCTATGTCTGATAGCTGATGTGATGAAGAGAGCGAATAAACCATACTCAGGTTCTCGTTGTAAGTATGTTGCACCTCCTTTAAATAGTTTAGCAGCCGCTCAAAAACAAGCTCGCCATCCATTTGCTCTTCATCAGTAAAAAATAATTTATTATAAAAAGCCTCCTGATTTGTGTTCATGTGTTGAAGAAAATTGAACTTAATTTCGTTAGCAGAATTTTTTAATTCATGAATATCATTTGCAATATCATGAATGCACTTAACCGTATGCATACCACTTCTAACCGACGCAATTATTTTATCTATTGCTTCTACTTGCCCTGCTGCTAAGGGCTTCATCTTTAATTGAATATAGTAGGCTTGAATTTCACCGTAATGTTCTTTTAAAAAACGATACCAATCATTTGTAGATTGTCTATTTAAATCGTGTTGCTCATGATGTGCTAAAAATTCGTTAGGAATATGCAACTTCTTTTCATCCACCGTAAATTGATGTGCATTAAATATTTTACATTGATTGATGAAAAACCAAGCTTCGGATTTTAGTAAATCAAACGATGTCTCCACAATAATAGGTTGATGCGGTTGAATAAACATTGTTAATTTGCTATCAGCCTTGTTAAATGTTTTCTCCAGCAATTTGCTAAATCCCGTAAGGAAAGGTAAAAACAAAATAATGCTGCCAAAATTCATTAGCGTCTGGAATGTCGCTAAACCTGTAAGCGGATTTTCTATCCCAATAATATCTTGTATTAAAACAGCAATCGGATGTATTAATGCAAAAGCAACTATAGTAGTTACCAAATTATAGATAAAATTGCCTGCCGAAACACGTTGTTTAACCGCAACACCATCGAGCGAACCCAAAATCAGTTTAACCGAAGTGCCAACTTCCGAACCAATTACTACTGCCATAGCCGACTCGAACCCAACTAGTTGTTGATTTAAAAAACTTAGAGTAATAGCAACTGTTGCAGCGCTGCTTTGTGTAATAGTAGTTGCAATAAAGCCCAAAAACAGGAAAACAAATAATCCGCTATCCTGAAAACGATTAAACAAGTCCTGTATAGCCTGCGATTCGGCCGAATCTTTCATCAATCCCAATCCAATAAAAAGGAAGCTAAATCCCATCAAAAACTTAAAAAGTGCCTCAAAACGGTTCCTTTCTTTAAAAAGAAATAGTGCCATCCCCGCCAAACCAGCTACTGGGTAAGCAAATGCCTCGATTTCGAATTTAAAGCCCAAAGTAGCCACTATCCAACTGTTGAGAGTAGTTCCGAGGTTGGTTCCCATAATAACGGCAAGCGCATTGCGAAGCGTGATAACACCCGAACTCACAAATGCCAACACCATGAAATTGACTACCGAACTACTCTGTAATGCAGCCGTGATAACGGTTCCACTAAAAATTGCCCGAAAAGTACCAGTTGTGTGTCGCTTCAAGAATAACTTAAACCTGCGTGTCATTAACCTTTGCAATGCCTGTTCTAAAAGCATTATGCCAAAAAGGAAAATACCTACTCCTCCTAAAATCAACCAAACATTTAGTCCCATAATCGTTTTCAAGAGCGAACATAACTAATATATTGTTAATATTGAATGTTCAATACAACACTTATTTAACATTTCACAAATAATAACACTACATGGCGAAATACCTTCATTGGCATTATTTATCTTTACGCCAAATAACCTAAAAGGAATGAATAGTTTCAGTAGAATCAACAACATTACAGGATGGATTGTGTTTGCAATTGCGCTTATTGTTTATACCCTGACAATGGAAGCAACAGCAAGTTTTTGGGATTGTGGAGAATTTATTGCCGCAACTTACAAACTTCAGGTAGTGCATCCACCAGGAGCTCCAATTTTCTTAATGGTAGGTAGAATTTTTACCCTTTTTGCCTCAGGACCGGAGCAAGTGCCCCTGATGACTAACTTTTTCTCTGCACTTTCAACTGCATTTGGCGCTTTATTTGTATTCTGGATTATTACGCGCATGATGCGTAAAATGGTTTCAGGTAATGAAGCAAATCCTGACAGAACACAAATTGCGACTATTATGTTTGGTGGTATTATTGGTGCTGCGTGTTTCTTGTTTATGGATAGTATTTGGTTTTCAGCAGTAGAATCAGAAGTATACGCTTTAGCAACATTTTTCTTCATTCTAATTTTCTGGACTATCGTGAAATGGGAGGCACATGCCGATGACCCCAACTCTGACAGGTGGATTTTATTTATGGCATTAATGATGGGATTATCCATTGGTGTGCATTTATTAGCATTACTTGTAATTCCTGCCATCGCGCTCATTTATTATTTTAAAAATTATACCTATAGCCGCAAAGGATTGTTTTATACATTAATACTTGGAACCGCTTTAGTTGCATTTGTACTTTATGGTATTCTTGATAAAATGATTGGCTTAGCCGCAGGTTTCGATCGTTTATTCGTAAATGGATTGGGGATGCCTTTTGGTTCAGGAATTATTTTCTATAGTTTGATTATTGTAGGTGCAATTGTATATGGTGTTCGCTATGCAATTATTCACAATAAACGGGCGATGTATATTACGGTGATGTCGTTCGGTATGCTAATTATAGGATTAACATCTTATGCAATGGTATTAATTCGGGCTAAAGCAGAACCTGTAATAAATATGAATGGTATTAACGATGTGCACTCATTCTTATCTTATTTAAAACGTGAACAATACGGAAGTCGCGCATTATTTTATGGCCCTTATTGGACAGCACAGCCAGTTGAATATGAAAAAGGCAAAGCCAAATGGGGAGTTGTTGGTGATAATAAAGATTATCAAATCGTATCGCACGAATTTGAACCTGTGTATGATATTCCATCAGAATATTTAGCACAAGCCGGTAATAATCCGGAATTGTTGCGTTTGCAAGCAAGAAATAAAAAAGTATTATTCCCGCGCATGGGTTCGCTTGAAGATAGACATGCAGGAATGTATTATGACTTTGCAAATGTGCCAGAAGGTGGAGAAGAATCGTATGTTCCAACTTTTGGTGACAACTTGAATTTCTTTTTTAATTACCAATTAGGCCACATGTTCTGGCGCTATTTCATGTGGAATTTCTCTGGTCGACAAAATGACAATCAAGGTAATTTTTACGATGGATATAAAGACGGTAATTGGATTACTGGAATAGAAGCTATAGATAAATCTAAAAACGAACAATTAGATAATGTTCCACCGTCGCTGCGTGATTTAGTTACACATAATACCTATTATATGCTGCCATTTATTTTAGGTATTATGGGTATGGTTTATCAACTCCGGAAAGATAAAAAAGGATTTGCTGTGGTATTAACCCTGTTTTTATTTATGGGTTTAATGAACATCATTAATATGAACCAACCGCCAACAGAACCGCGAGAAAGAGATTACGCTCAAGTTGGAGCCTTTTTTGCTTATGCCATATGGATAGGATTTGGTATTGGCGCTATAATCGATATGGCACGAAATTTCAATAAAAAAGTATTGCAAGAATATGTTTTATACGGTTCGCTAATTTTATTGGGCATGTATTTTACAGGCTTAACAATGTATTCATTTCCTACATTTATTATGGTATTATTATACAGCATTGCTGTGATGTTAATTTTAGGTTTTATTGGTTCTGTCGTTTACAAATCGATAAAAAAAGAATTTGCACTGGCATTTATTGCATTTTTAATTTGTATACCAGCTCCAATTTTAATGGCGCAACAAGGTTGGGATGATCATAATCGCTCGGGCAGAACGTTTGCACGCGACATTGCAAGAAACTATCTGGAATCTTGTCCGCCAAATGCAATTTTATTTACTCAAGGTGATAATGATACTTACCCTTTGTGGTATGCCCAAGAAGTGGAAGGTATTAGAACAGATGTAAAAATTATAAACCTTAGTTTGCTTGGTGTTGATTGGTATATCAATCAATTACGTCATGCTACTAACGATAGTAAACCTATTAAATTGACTTTAACGGCGGATAAAATACTTGGTGATAAACGAAATCAAGTGGTATCGAACGATAAGAGTAAGTTTAAAAATCAGGTGATGGAATTAAGCGATTTGCTTAAATTTATTGGTCAAGATGATCCAAAATATCAGATTTACAATGAAGGGTTAGAAGATTACTTCAGCTATACACCAACGCAAAAGTTGAAAATAACAATTGATGCGGATGCAATGAAAGCTAACGGCATAGTTCCTGAATCTATGGTTGAGAATATGAAGAAAGAGCTTAGCTTTAATTTGAAGCGTGCAACAATATTGAAAAATGATTTGATGACGCTAGATATTGTAGCCAATAACATCAACGAAAGACCAATTTGTTTTGCTATTAGCGTTACTGGTGATTCACATTTAGGCATGGAAAAATATTTGATGCAACGCAATATGGTGTATCAATTAATGCCTGTTGAAATGGAGAATGAAAAGTCGCTAATGGATGGATATCGCAAAAACATGAATACAGATATCCAATATGATTTAATAGTAACTCAAAAAGATAAATTCACTTTTGGTGGTGTTGAAAAAGGTGGTAAAATGTACATCGACCCAAGTGGTATGGGATCGATATTAACTACTAAATATCTCAATTATTTTGAATTAGCTAAAAGCTTAGATACCGAACGCACATATTTAGAAGCACAGGCACGTCAAATGATGACCGACACGGTGAATAAAGAATACAATGAGGTTGGTCAACAATTAATGAAAGAAAGCACTGCAAAGAAAGCACAAATGATTACTACATTAAATTTGATGCTGCAATTATTTCCAGACTCAAGTGTGCCTTATGACTACAACATGATAAATGTTGCACAATTATATCAGCAGCTTGGCGAAAATGAGCAGGCAATGAATATTATTAAAATAATGGAACCACGTATTTTACCTGAATTAGAATATTATTACCGCATGACACAGAATAATTCATTTACGGCATCAATGTTTGATCAGGATAAAATGCGAGCAGAAATGTGGGTATTTTATGCAGTTGATCTTTCAAGAAAATGTGGTGAAGCCGATTATGCTGATAAATTAGATCAGCAATGGGAAACATTACGAATGAAATACGGAATATTAGCACCGAATGAGAGACCAAGATAATAAGAAGCAACGCAAAAAATTTGATAATCTGGTATTTGGTAGACAACCCGTTGCCGAATTATTAAACAGCGATAAAACAGTAGACAAAATATTACTACAACAATCAGCATCGGGCGACATTATACCGATGATAAAACAAAAAGCAGTGGAAAAGGTAATTCCGTTGCAATATGTTCCAGTTGAGAAATTAAATGCACTAACAGGAGGCAATCACCAAGGAGTGATTGCCTTTACTGCCGCTATAAGTTTTCAAAGCATAGAAGATGTTTTACCGTTTGTTATAGAAAAAGGTGAAACACCATTAATATTAATATTAGATGGCATAACCGACGTGCGCAATTTTGGTGCAATAGCCAGAACAGCCTGGGCTAGTGGTGTTCACGCTATTGTAATTCCAGCGCACAGTGCAGCTCCTGTTAACAGCGATGCCATTAAAGCAAGTGCAGGTGCATTGCAACAAATTCCAGTTTGTCGCGAAAAAAATTATGAAGCTGTTTTAAAATACCTGCAGCTAAATGGATTACAAATTATAGGCGCTGATGCCAATGCTGCAAAATTTATTTACGACACAGACTTAAATATTCCCACTGCAATTATTATGGGAAGTGAAGATGAAGGCATTAGTCACATCTCACGTAAATATATTACCTCAACAGTAAAAATTCCATTGCGCAATAACTTCGATTCATTTAATGTTTCCGTTGCGGCGGGAATGATATTATACGAAGTGATGAGGCAAAGAAGATAAAAATCCGTAAGTTTATTTGTGCCGGATTTTTATGTTATAAGTTACAAAGCCAATATTTCAACAAGCTTCAACATCTGTTTATTAATATCCATATGATGCTTAGTAGCATTTGCAAAAGGTGTAAACACTAGTTCATCGTTTATTAAACCGGCCATTACATTTTTCTTGCCATCAACCAATGCTTCTACTGCTGCCATTCCTAAACGGCTGCCTAAAATCCTGTCTCTAACAGTTGGATTTCCACCGCGTTGAATATGGCCTAATACAGATACACGGGTATCGTAATAATCAAATTTTTCTTTAACCAATTTCGCAATTTCAAATGCACCGCCACGTTCATCGCCTTCGGCAACAATTACTATTGCTGATGATTTTTGATGCTGCCATCCATTTTGTAAAATGCTAATTAAATTTTCGATATTCGTTTCGGTTTCAGGAATTACAATTGCTTCTGCACCACCAGCAATTCCGCACGATAATGCAATAAATCCTGCATCTCGTCCCATTACTTCAACAAAAAATAATCGGTTGTGCGAAATAGCCGTATCTCTAATTTTATCGATACAATCTATTGCTGTGTTTATGGCAGTATCAAATCCTAAAGTATAATCTGTTCCAAACAAATCGTTATCGATAGTTCCTGCAACGCCTACACATGTAATACCATATTCTTTTTCGAATATTGTAGCTCCTCTAAATGTGCCATCACCGCCAATTGCAACAAATCCTTCAATAGCATTTGATTTTAAATTTTCAAATGCACGTTTTCTACCCTCTGGTTCCATAAATCGAATAGAGCGCGCAGTTTTAAGTATGGTGCCTCCGCGTTGAATAATATTACTTACGTCATGAGATTCCATTTTATAGAAATCGCCATCAATCATTCCTTCATATCCTCGTCTGATACCATATACTTCCAAGCCGTGATAAATACCCGTTCTTACTACTGCTCTTAAACATGCATTCATCCCCGGAGAATCACCACCGGAAGTCATTACTGCAATTTTTTTCATTTGATTAGCTGCTATATTTATTATAAATTAAAACCGTTATTAAAATTAAATATTTTCCAACATATCTGCTGTCATTTTATCTAAATCATATTCATGTTTCCATCCCCATTCTGCACGTGCATAGCTATCATCAATACTACCTGGCCAAGTTTCAGCAATTTTTTGACGAAAATCAACATCATAAGTTAACTCAAAATCAGGAATATGTTTTTTTATTGCATCACCAACCATTTTTGGTGAAAAGGTCATAGCTGCTAAATTGTATGAAGAACGCACCCTGATGCTGTCAGCTGGTGCATCCATTAATTGAACTGTTGCTCTTATGGCATCAGGCATGTACATCATTGGTAACAAAGTATTTTCTTCAATGTAACAAATATACTTTCCTGTTTGCTTCGCCTTAAAATAAATGTCAACAGCGTAATCAGTTGTTCCACCTCCTGGTTCGGTTTTATAACTTATAATACCAGGGTAACGCAAACTGCGAACATCGAGACCATATTTTAAAAAATACCATTCGCACCATCTCTCGCCGGCTTGCTTGCTAATTCCGTAAATAGTATTTGGCTCCATTACCGTAATTTGCGGCGTATCGGTTTTTGGTGTCGTGGGTCCGAAAGCAGCTATCGAACTTGGCCAATACATACGTTTAATATCCTTTTCACGCGCAACTTCTAAGGTATTAATGAGACCATCCATGTTTAATTGCCATGCTTTTTGAGGAAATTTTTCGCCGGTTGCGGATAACATGGCAGCCATATTATAAATCTGGGTTAGTTTGTACTTGTTGGCTAAATCGGCAATTGCCTGGCGATCAAGCACATTTAATATTTCAAACGGACCCGACTCAAGTAATTCACCTTCCGCCAATTTAATATCAGCAGCAACTACATTGCTATTGCCATGCTGTGCGCGCAGCAACATTGTTAATTCAGCGCCAATCTGGCCGCTGGCACCAATTAAGAGTATCTTTTCTTCAGCCATGCAAATTTTTTATCGCAGCAAAATTAGGCTTACACCCAATATTTACAAATTTATTGCGCTAAGATATAATGATTTACCTTTACGCACGTTCGTAAACTGAAATGAGTAAGTTATTATTAGTGGTTGGCACGAGACCTAATTTCATCAAAATAGTGCAATTTAAACACTACGCTGCATTATATGGCTTCGATTTACGTATTGTGCATACTGGTCAGCATTATGACGAAAACCTTTCAGAAGTGTTTTTTCGACAATTTGGCATAACCCCTGATTACTTCCTCGACATCCGTGCATCAAGTCCCGAATTGCAATTAAATACTATCAAGGCGAGATTGAACCATCTTATAAACAACACCTTTAAACCTGATTTATTGCTTGTGGTTGGTGATGTAAATTCAACACGAGCAGCGGCAGAAACTGGTCAAATTTTAAATATCCCGATTGCACATATTGAAAGTGGTTTACGCAGTTTCGACCAATCGATGCCCGAGGAAATAAATAGAATAGTAACCGATAACCTTGCCAATTATTTTTTTATTACCGAACAAAGCGGATACGATAATTTAATCGAAGAAGGAAAAACAGAAAACCAGTTATACTTCGTAGGCAATACCATGATTGACACCTTAGTTGCTTTTGATGAAAAAATAACATCAAACCCAATTTTAGCGCAATTAAAAATCACACCACGAACATTTATTTTAGCTACCATTCATCGCCCCTCAAATGTTGATACCATTGAAGCCCTAAAAAAAATTGTTGATCTTATGATTTGGATAGCTGAAAAAACAACTTTAGTATTTCCAATTCACCCACGTACAAAAAAACAACTTACTGAATTTGGTCTTGATAAGTTATTACTTAATAATAAAAATATTATCATCACCGAGCCATTAGATTATTTTGCATTTCAACAATTAATTGCATCTTGCAAATATATAATTACCGACAGCGGCGGAATTCAAGAGGAAGCTACTTATAGAAAAAAACCTTGTATTACCATACGCCCAAACACCGAACGACCATCCACAATAAACATTGGAACCAATACGCTTGTATCACCCGATATAACTGCCATACAGGATATAATTTCGAGTATAGAAAAGCACAATTATAAAGAAGGTGAAATACCGCCAATGTGGGACGGAAAAGCTACAGCACGCATCTTTCAGATATTAGATAAACTGCGTTAAACTCAGAATAAACACTTTAAGCGGTAGCAACTTATGCTTGTGATATACTAAAATGTTGCACGACAATAATAACCGTTGTTCAAATTATTTACTACTTAGATTAAATGCAGCTTAATTAATAGCTTTATTAATTAAGCTGGGACAAATTGATGCGTAAATATTCTCTTGCTTGATTAAAATAAATATTGCTTTTTAACTGCTCTTTTTTTGTATTATATTATTTAATATAGTAGCATACTGCGATGCTATATTTTTACGAGCATACTTTTCAATTCCAGCTGCATTTACATTTAATACGCCATTCTTAAAATCTGAATAAAGACGCATAATTGCTGCTTTAATTGACTGCAAATCATTAAAATTTGTAACAACCCCTGCTCCCGTTTCTATAATTATTGCTGCCGCATCGCCTTCCACATTTCCAACAGCTAACACAGGTCTTTTTGCAGCGAAGTATTCAAATAACTTAGCAGGTATTCTACCCATAATATCTTGCGTATCATTTAATAGCAGCAATAATACTGTTGAATGTTGCATCGCCTTTATTGCAACTTTATGGGTAACTTGTCCATGTTGTGTTAGCTTATCAAATAAACCATACTTATCAATATCATCTAAAACTAGATGATCGGTTTTTCCTGTAAAATGAATTTGCAGGTCGGTATTAAATTGTTCGTTTTCGGTACAAAGTTCTGCTATTGCCTTCCACAATAATTCAGGATTTCGTGCTTTATTTATCATACCAACATGGTGCAATATAAATCCTGGATACAAATCATCGATTTCGGCGTTAAAATCTGTTTCATCGTAACCATTGGTAACTACTAATGTATTATTGTTATTGATGGCATTAAAATCAGCAGCCCAACTCGCACTAACGGTTACAACTTTATCTGCTGCTATTAATACCTCTCGCTCTAAAATGCGATGCCTTTTGTCTGCCCAATCTGTAAGTTTTAAATCATTGTAATAATCTATTTTAGTCCATGGGTCTCTAAAGTCCGCTACCCAAGGTATATGTAGATTCTTTTTCAATCCTTGCGCTATGAGGTGCATGCTATGCGGAGGTCCTGTAGAAATTATGGCATCAACAGGATTGCCGCTCAAATAGCTAGTCAAATAGCGAATTGAAGGCTTTATCCAAAATTTACGCGCATCTGGAATAAAAAAATTGCCTCTTACCCAAATTGACATATTTTGAAAAAAACCTTGTTTTTTCTTTTCCTGCAGAAATGCAGCATTTATATTTTCACCTTTTTTATACCCCAATAAACTTTTATAAATGGAGTAAGGCTCCCAAATTGGTTGCTTGATAATGGTTAAATCTGCAGGTATTTCTGAAAGCAGGGTTTTATCAATTACAGGTGTTTCACCATTTTCAACAGTATAAATGATGGGCTCCCAACCACATGAACGCAGGTATTTTGCCATCTTGACCCAACGCTGCACTGCTACACCGCCTGCCGGAGGCCAATAATATGTAATAATGAGTACCTTTTTCATGACTTTGTTATGTTGGGTTAAAATTATAACAAATTGCCCCATTTACGCCGAAGTTCTTAACTTTAGCACTTCAAAATTTTCACCTGATATGGATAAAATTAACGGCTCTCAGAAAAACAGTGTTGCAAAAAAAATATTGCCCTTTGTTGCAGCACTTACCATTTTCATGATTTTCAGCGCACTTTACTTTAGCCCCCTCTTGCAAGGCAAAATATTACTTCAAAGTGATATTATGAATTTTATTGGCGTAAGTAAGGAGGCAACAGACCATTACGACCAAACTGGTGATGCTGCGCTATGGACAAATAGTATGTTTGGTGGTATGCCCACCTATCAGGTAATGTTACCAGAAAATGGTAATGCTTTTGAACAGGTAAATAAATATTTAGGTATGTTTTTACCTCGTCCTGCAAATTATATGTTTATTGCATTGGTCACATTTTTTCTATTACTGCGCAGTTTTAAGATTAATTATTTCCTATCCATTTCTGGCGCATTATGTTATGCATTAGGCACTTATTTAATAACTTTTATTGAAGCCGGACACAATACCAAAGTAAATGCTTTAGCTATTATGCCTTTGGTGCTAACTGGAATAAATTATCTGGTCAATAAGAAGTATTGGCTTGGCAGCGCAGTTACATTGTTTGCCATGACTTGTCAGATAACGGCAAACCATCCACAAATTACTTACTACATGTTTTTGATAATTCTGTGTTGGATGGTTTCAGAATTAATTTATGCCTATAAAGGTAAAGCGCTCAAACATTTTTTTACTGTTGCGGGTATTATTATCGTAACTATATTATTTTCAGTATCGGCAAATACTTCAAAACTTTGGACAACCTATGAATATAGCAAAGAAACCATTCGCGGTGGTTCTAATTTAACGCATCAAACTGATAAACAGGATGATGGTTTAAACTATGATTATGCTTTTGCTTGGAGCTCGGGTTTAGCAGAATCGTTTAGCATTATGTATTCGAACTTTGCTGGTGGTGGTTCTGGAAAATCATTTCTACAAACAAAAGAAGGTGAAGCAATTGAAGGACCTTTAATGTCATATCTTCAATCATTAAACCAACAAAGTCCACAAAAAACACAAGAATTACTAAGGTATTCGGGGCAAGCAGGAAAATATTGGGGCGATATGCCTTTCACTTCAGGACCAATTTATGTTGGCGCCATTTTGTGTTTCTTATTTATACTCGGTTTAATTGTTGGCGACAATAAAATACGTTGGTGGATTTTAGCAGCCACATTAATATCGTTGTTTTTAGGTTGGGGGAAAAACTTCCCTGTATTCAACAATTTTATGTTCGACCATTTCCCAATTTATAATAAATTTAGAACTGTTTCGATGGCGATGACAATGCTATGCTTAACAATTCCTGTTCTAGGATATTACATTGTAGATAGATATTTAAATAATTCAGGCGAATTAGATGAAACAAAAAAAATATTTGGACTAAAATGGGCCGGTATTACCGTTGCAGGATTAAGTTTAATTCTTTTAATGTCTGGCAGTATTTTCGATTTATTGAGTCCAAACGAAGAAGCGTATTTAGCGCAAGTTAAAGACCCACAATCAATGGCATATTTTGAATTAATAAAGAACGAGCGTGTTGCCATGATAAGGTCTGATGTATTCGTTTCTACATTTTTAATTGGCCTCGCAGCATTAATGATATTCTTATTCATGCGCAAAACCATTTCAAAAAATATTGCTATTGCAGCTATTTGCATACTTCCAGTTGTGGATTTATTAATTGTGGATTCGCATTATATTGGAAAAGATAATTTTGTTGAAGCCGATTTTTATGATAAAAGATTCCGACAATCTACACCAGTTATAAAAGATAATGACCCCCATTTCCGTGTATTAAATACCACGACTGACCTCGACAAAGATGGCAGCACATCCTATTTATATAAAAGCCTTGGTGGTTATCACGGTGCGAAATTGCAGCGTTATCAAGATGTTATAGATGGATATTTAAGCAAAGGAAATGTGCAGGTTATAAGTATGCTAAATGCAAAATATGTAACTGGTTCACGAAGTGGTAAATTATCGGTTGACCGCAATCCAATGGCATTAGGTAATGCGTGGTTTGTTGACAGTATAATAATTGCAGCAGATAATGATGCTGAATACGAAGCCCTTGGAAATTTCAATCCAAAAGCAACGGTAATTGTGCATCAGGAATTCAAACAGCAGCTCCCTGCATTAGTTGCTGCACCTGATTCAACAAGAAGTATTAAGCTTAAAAAGTATGGCCTAGATGAAATTTCCTACACTTCAAACAGTCAAACTGACGCACCTGCTATATTCTCCGAAATTTGGTATCGAGGCAATCAAGATTGGAAGGCTTATATTGATGGAAAATATGTAGACCATTTTAGGGCAAATTATTTATTACGTGGCCTTTGGATTCCGAAAGGCGAGCACGAAATAGTGTTTAAATTCGAACCGAATTCTTTTTATACTGGTAAAAAAATATCAACTGCTGCATCATCACTAATTTTAATATTGGTAGCAATTGGATTTTTCTTTGCTTATAAATCAAATAATAAAACAACTGTAACCGACAATAAAGTATAATTCATGCAATACGACCCGGTAAAAAGAACCTTAGGAAACGTTTTTAATAAATCTCCATTTTTAAGAAAGCTATTTTATAAAATGCTAGACCTTTTATTATTAAGGTCATGGCATATCCATAAAGCATTAAAGCACTGGGCAGCAGGAAAAACCGAAACTGAACATCATATTTTGGATGCAGGCTCAGGTTTTGGACAATATTCCTATTACCTCAGTTCGCTAAGTAAAAAATGGAAGTTTTTAGGTGTTGATGTTAAAGATGAACAAATAGCAGATTGCAACAAGTTTTTTAAACAAATTGGCAGAAACAATATTCACTTTAAAGTGGCTGACCTCACAACATTTACTGTGAACAATCATTTTGATTTAATAGTTTGTGTTGATGTGATGGAGCATATTTTGGAAGATGTTCAAGTATTTAAAAACTTTAATGCATCGCTAAAAGCAGGAGGCATGTTGCTTATCTCAACTCCTTCCGACCAAGGTGGTTCTGACGTTAAGGCAAATGAAGATGCCTCATTTATTGAAGAGCATGTGCGCGATGGTTACAACATTGATGCAATACAAGAAAAATTAAAAACAGCAGGATTTACTAAAATAGATGCAAGTTTTGCCTATGGCTCAACGGGTAAAATTTCATGGCGCTTATCGATGAAATATCCATTGTTAATGTTAAATAGCTCAAAATTGTTTTTCATTATCTTACCAATATATTATTTAATTACTTTCCCAATATGTTTGATATTAAATCAGCTAGATGTAAACGGTATTCACAAAACCGGAACAGGGTTAATTGTTAAGGCGTGGAAGTAGAATTTAGTAAAGCCGATTGAAAGGAATACGCGAAATTAATATTTCTCGATTATACCCGCTGGCGTTAAAACCTCGAACTCATGATGCTTAATAAATTGGAGGATAGTCTTATAGGCATCAATCCAACCCTTATCAGCATAATCAAAGAAATAATTATTGTGCCATAATACCGACATAAGCGTATTTGTTTTATTGCTTTCTAAAAATGCCAAAATTGAACTTGTTGCCGTTTGGGCATCCTCTCTTTTATAAAATTTAAGCGAAGTATCCATAATATTTAAAGGCACTTCTAAAAAACCATATGCAGTTTTGGTATGGAAATTAAATGGATGAATTGGCAATCCATAACTATTTCTAAACCCAGGCTCATCTGGAAATCCCATGGTTGCATCAATTGCAATAGTAGCATGTTCAATTGCATCGAAAGTATGCGGAAGCTCTGTTACCAAGTAATGATTTCTATTTATTACTGGCGATGTAGGCTTAAGCTTTAATAATTCACTGATGTAAGTATCTTTCCCAGCACTTTTATGTAAACCATTGTGCCAACCACGATCAGCAATATTAAGCACTACACCTTGTACTTTTTTATCATTAAAATCGTAATCCGCATTACTAATTGAGCGCGTTCCTTTGCCCTGATTAACTAACCAAAAAAAGGTTGACTGCACATCATATCCATCTTCTATATCCATTATCTTGTTTAATAACAAATAATCAGGCGTTTTTAGATAGTGATTAAAGATTAATTGCAGCAAGGTGCCTAACTTAAAATTACTAAGCAAGTATTTGTAATTATCGCCTAATGCCCCGTAAATGGAATCAATATCATGCGAAAGAAAAAAAGCAGATTTATGAACCTGTTTTTTTACTAATAGCTGCAATTTAGGTGTGTTTTGATATAACGCATCAAAGTAATCGGCAACGATATTTTGATGATGAATGTTGTATTTTTTTTGCAAGCTTATTTCAAAAGGAAAACGGTTGTATTTGTCAGGAAAATAATCGGCATACTCTTGTAAATAACTCAACAAATAAAAACAGGTGCTCAAATAATCCGGTTTATTTGATGCTGTAAAATGCAATGGCTCATTTCTAAAAAACGCATGATATTGTTTATCGCCGCTCGTATACGTATTTCTGAAAAAATGTGATACTTGAATATCTCCTAAACCATGCTCTGCAACATAAACATCTTGACCCTCAGTTACCACTTTAACATCAAAACCAATATACTTGCCAAATACCTGCAAAGTCCATGTGTATTCAGCAACTAATGGCGACTCGATACGAAATTTTATAAGCGGCTTCAAAATGATAGTAGCATTTATTTATCCAATATTTAAAAATACAAAACAGTGTTGTCATCTAAAAATATATCTGAGCAACACTGTTACAATTTTATTAAAGCATTCAGTAAATGCTGAATTTATATATCGAACTTAATTCCTTGAGCCAATGGCAAACTTGTGGAATAATTAATGGTATTTGTTTGTCTGCGCATATATGCTTTCCAAGCATCTGAGCCACTTTCGCGACCGCCGCCAGTTTCTTTTTCTCCTCCAAACGCGCCTCCAATTTCAGCACCGCTCGTTCCAATATTCACGTTTGCTATGCCGCAATCGCTACCTGCTTGCGATAAGAAATATTCTGTCTCCAATAAATTATTCGACATAATTGCCGACGACAAACCTTGTGGCACATCATTGTGTTTCGCAACTGCTTCTTGTATCGTATTATATTTCATTACGTATAAAATAGGAGCAAAAGTTTCGTGCTGTACAATTTCAAAACTATTATCAGCTTCAATAATACATGGCTTTACATAACATCCACTTTCGTAACCTTCGCCAATGCAAACGCCACCTTCAACCAAAACTTTTCCGCCTTCAGCAATTGCTTTTGCTATTGCGTTAGTATAATCTTCAACTGCTTTTACGTCAATTAGCGGTCCAACATGATTATTTTCATCTAACGGATTGCCAATACGCAATTGAGCATACGTTTTCATTAAACGAGCAATTACATCGTCATAAACTTTTTCATGAATAATTAATCTGCGTGTGGTAGTGCAACGCTGACCAGCTGTTCCAACTGCTCCGAAAATGGCAGCACGAATAGCAATATCCATATTGGCATTTTCAGAAATAATAATTGCATTATTACCACCTAATTCCTGAATTACGCGACCAAGACGCTCACCTACTATTGCACCAATACGTTTGCCTACTCTCGTGCTTCCTGTAACTGAAAGCAATGGCACACGCTTATCTTTAGCTAATTCCTCACCAATAGAACTATGCGATACCATTAAACTTGATACACCTTCAGGCACATTGTTCGCTTTAAACACAGCTGCAATTATTTTATGTGTTGCAATTGCGCTCATTGGCACTTTAGAACTTGGTTTCCAAATACATACATCGCCACAAACAAAAGCCAAAGCTGCATTCCAGCTCCAAACAGCAACCGGAAAATTAAATGCCGAAATAATACCCACTATGCCAAGTGGATGCCACTGTTCATACATTCTATGTAAAGGCCGTTCACTGTGCATGGTTAATCCATACAATTGACGCGACAAACCAACCGCAAAATCGCAGATGTCAATCATTTCCTGCACCTCGCCAAGCCCTTCTTGATAACTTTTGCCCATTTCATAACTCACCAATTTACCAAGTGCTTGTTTGTGCTCACGTAGTTTATCACCAATTTGACGAACCACCTCACCGCGCTTAGGAGCTGGCCAAGTGCGCCATTCAACAAAAGCAGCCTGAGCTGTTTTAATGATATGTTCGTACTCATCACGCGAAGCTGAACTGCAAGCCGCAATTAAAGCGCCATCAACTGGTGAATAGCTTTCAACGGTATTACCATCACCTTTCAGCCATTGTAAGCCCGTGCTAACCCCCGAATTTATTGAATATATCCCTAAAGCCGCTAATTCGGCTTCAATTAAATGTTGTTTTGCTAGAATTTCCATTGTTTATATTATGATGCAAATTTACGAAGATTTAACTTTTCAAGGATCTATTTTTCTGCAATGCAATACCTATATATTTCGTTCTAGGGCTAATCCCTAGAATGTTTGCCCCTACCATTATCAATGGAAAATAGGATTTGAAACTATTCTACTGAAGGATAATTTTTCCGCATCCAAGTATATTGCCTTCCGAATAAATATTTAATAAATATATTCCATCAGGAATCAATTCTCTTTGAAATGAAAATCTTAGAGTATTATCATCGATAACGATATTAGAATTACTGATATATATTTTTCTCACCATTTGTCCGGCAATATCTGTTATTTGAATTTGAAGGTCTTTATAATTAAAATAGTGATCTAAAGTAAGTTGAATTATAGCTTCTTTATGAACCGGATTTGGATAAATTAATATCCCGGCCTGATCAAATGGTAATTCAATAATGGGAATATCCAAAGTATCGCACCCCGGTATTAAACAACCCATACTATCTAATTTTAAAGCCCAAAAATTTTGACCTTCTAATTCTTCCTCACCGAATGCTGAACCAACTAATATAAAGCCACCATCATTTGAAAAATCAACATCGTATATAATATTATCATCATACAAGTCATTCGTCGAAGTATAATGTCTTTCCCAATATGGAATACCTTCATTATTTATCTTACTTACTAATCCAACATAGCTACCAATATAATTACTTGAGAAATACCCGGTTACAATCATGTCGCCATTAGGTAACTCTTTGACTATATCGGGGAAAAGCTGCTCATATTCTAAGGTATCCATATCAATATTAGTTTCATAATGCCATAATACATTCCCATCGCCGTCTGTTTTATAAGTAAATGTTTGGTAGGGTGGTGCTGGGAAATATGCCCCTGCACCAATATAACCATCAGATATTGATTTTAACCCATAAGCAACACAATCATCTACAAAGATATTTGTTGAAATAATATTACCATCAACATCTATTTTCCGTAAGCGATAACCTTCTGTGGTGCAGAGTGAGTTTCCACTTATAACGTAAATAGTATCGCTGACAATATTAAAATCAGTAGGATGTTCTTCAAATGTTAAGCCATAACGTTTCTCCCAAATAAATTGGCCATCAGAAGTCGTTTTTAAAAGAATATAAGCAAAGGTATCATTTGAATCCCAGCCCAATGTAATAAATGTTCCGTCGGTTAATTCTTGAATCTGAGCTCCATAAATGTAATCATCAAAGCTGAATACCTTATAAAAGATTGTGTCCCCGCTGCTGGAATTTATTTTTATCAAATGTATTTCTGATGTCGTAGGTGTTTGCAGGCTTCCACAAAAAATGACATTTCCATCGTGGCATAATAAAGATCCTTTTGGATAAATAAAGTAATTTAAAGCTGTATCCCCCAAAAAAATTTGCCAAAGGAGATTGCCTTCGAAATCAATTTTTGCATATTTTAGTTTAACGTCGAAAAATTCTCCAATTTCATTTCCCCAGCCACTACCCAATAAAATAAATCCATCTTCAACAGTTGCCACACTATACACTTGCTCAATCCCATTTGTGAAATCAAAAGTTTTATTAAAGGTTGTCTGCGCGAGCAGACAACCTTTAAATATCAAATAGAGGATTATAAAGACTATGCTGTTTTTACTCATTTTGTTACTCATTTATGATTTTTTCAGTAACGAGGATTTGATTATCTTCCTTAATTTGAATGAATAAAAATCCTTTCTGAATCGTTGTTGTATTTAGGGATGTTGTCGCATTCCCTAATATCATTGATTCAAACAATTTTCTACCTGTAATATCATAAACTATTATTTTGTAGTCAGATCCTTCCTTCAAAGAACTAATATCAATAAAGAGTTCCTGTGATACAGGATTTGGATAAATATTAATTTCAGTATTACCATTTAACACTTGTCTACCTTCGGTTTCTTCATTGTCCGCATCAAAAACTTCCTCGTACTCAATACCTGTCAAAAATGTTATTAAATTTTCTGCAGCGACACCACTTTTACTTTGCTTACCTGCAATACTTTCTAACGCTTCAATGTCAGGTTCGTTCAAGGATAGAATATCTAATCCAGCTTTTGCATTATCAATTAATATTCCATACAAAACCTTAAAATCTGAGTTTTCGATGGTTCCACTATTCATGTTATCCAATTTTGATTCTGCAGATTCATAATTTCCACTAAGAAAATCATATTCAACCATTTTTTGATCCAATCCAACAATATCGAAATTTTCTAATACTAAAATGGCAGAATCGACTTTTCCTTCTAAATAGTAAAGATTTGTACAATTATCAATTAATTGCTCTCTTTGATTCAGGAGGTAAGTTAAATCGTCATTTTCTGAAGGTTCATTTGTATTATATTCCAGTTCATTTTCTTCCACGGCTAGTGCGGCTTCTAAGTCTATGATCGATTCTTGTGTTTTCCCAAGTTCGTTGTATAAATCATTTGCCGAAGCAGTAACACTAGAACCATCCAATCGGAAACCAGTTCCACCCACCGGCAAAGTTGATTGACAAGCAACACATCCTCCACCTAAATCATGATTGTGACATCCAATAAGTGTGATATATGTGGCTCCTGTAGTGTAGCAACTAGGAGTATACGCGGTTTCAGTATGATGTTTGTATTTTAACTCAGGGTGTCCACTATAAATTTTATAATCTCCCTCTGAATTATTACAATCAAATGAAAATGTATTACCAGTTGGAGAATTTACGCGAGTTGCACACGGATAAATATTACTCAAGCATAGTCCCTGATTGCCTAATGTACCTGTATTAGTTACATAAATGTCATGCTTTTCAATTACACTATTAAATGTATTACATTTAATTTGAAGTTTAGAGTTATCCGTTTGAACTCGGACGCCAGCTTCAAGATCTTCAAACGTATTTCTATATACTTCGGTCACAGCATTAGAATTATTTACAACATAAATACCTGCATTATACGGGGAATTTTCATCATAAACTCCATACGTAGAAAAATTATTATTTTCAACATGATAGTTTGTACAGTCTTCGTAATATATTCCATATGCATTTAAATTAGTCCCGACAATATCTGGCACATTAAATGTGTTATTAATAACCATTGAATTATCTACATTAGAAAATAAAATACCCCTATAATTATTTGTAAATGTAATATCTCCAACAACTATGTCCAATGGTCTATAACTTGCATTTTCAACCTCTATACCTTTATAAAAGCCTTCGAAGCTTCCAATATATTCATCACATGGAATCACGCCCCCACACAAATCGCTTACTACTGAATAGGTGGCATTAATGCTATAAATTCCTCTTCCATTATTCGTACATGCTCCCCTTAAGTCTTTGAATGAATTACCCATAAACATTATTCCGTCTGTATCCCACATTGTAACGTGTGTATTAAAAGTTTCATCACAAGGATAGTCATCATTAACTTCAAAATTGCAACGGAAAAATTCACTAATATTATCATCCTCTATATTTTGATAACCAAGAGGTACAAAATCGTATTGCATAAATTCAGCACTTCTTTTACAATTAATAAAAGAAGTACCATGTGCAACAATTATCCCTCCTCTATAAGCAGCATTGGTAAAATCATCGTATTTACTCGTTGTAATCGCATTTCTGGCATATTCAAGTGTTGAACCATCCTTTAGATATACAACACCATGATCTGATGAAGAAGTCGGGTATGTAGCCGCATAAATTGCACTAACAGAAGGATGACTAGTTCCACTACCAACACCCCAAACTTCGATTCCTTGCCATAAATCATCGCATGATTTTGAAATAAGCCCTCCATCCAGCACCAACTCCGCGCCTTGTTCCACAATAATATTCGCGTCAGTAGGCAAATATACTTTACATGCTATTGTCAAAACATTTCCAGAAGTAATCCGAATCGTTTCATTATAAAGTCGTATGTCAAAATCCCAAGTTTCGTCTTCATTAATTACGAGCTCTTGCAAAGTTGTTGGACAATCATCTACATATTTCCTAAAATGAGATACATGCAATGCTCTTTGCATACGTCCAATTTGCTGCGGTGAAAAATAGCATGCATTACCCGTTCCTCCCATCATATTATTGGTACAGGTGTTGGATGCAGAATAGACATCACAACTCCAATCGTCATCGTGCCAACATACCTTTACGCAACTCCCTACACCACTACCAAAAACATCATCCAAATAGTCTAAAGAGGATATATCACAGGATTCATGACAACATGTTGGTTCATATGTATGCAATAAACCTAATGCGTGACCCAATTCGTGAGATAAATGAACTGATACCGCCGCGGTTGCATAAATATTATTTAAATAATTATCATAAATATCATATGAGTAGAGGTATGAATTTGCTGTCATGCTAGTGTAATTGGGTAAGCCAACACTCGCTCCATTCGCAGTTCCATCTACATACCCCATAAAAAAATAATTCAATTCGATTCCTTCATTAATAGCGTAAGCACCGAAAATACCAGTTGTATTATTATAATAGGCATCATCCTGATGTTCATAAACTGCTTGTATTTCAAATCGAATTCGTGAATCACTAATGTGACAATCTGAACCGCAAGCGCATGTAATCGGATCTGATGGTTCACAAACATTAGAATAGAAATTATTTACGCTTTCGAACAAATCGTATATCCATTCCAATTCTGCAGGATCATCAGCATCAAAATTCCCCAATGGAAGGGGTGATTCCTGTTGCATTAAGTAGATATTAACACGGATCGTTTTAATCGCGGTTTAATCATAATTGGAAGGATCCGGAATCCAATAATCTTGATTTCCATATTGCTCAAACCAAGCATCGGATGCTTTTGCACAGCTTGGCATAAAAAACATTTCCTCTTCTTCAATAATTCCATCACAAATAGGATCGAGAGATTGCGCTGATAACGTCATGCAATTAGTGACGCATACAACCAATACGAGTTTGCAAGTAGCAAATGTTAGTTTTTTTGCGTTTTCATAATTTTATTAATTTAAATGTTTTGTGAATAAAATCAGATGAAAGTTTAACTACATACAATCCTTTAGGAAGACTATTACCATTAATTGAGCTTTGCAAAGCTTTTAGGTATTGCTGCAAAATCAACTCACCGTGAGCATCGTAAATAGTGATTAAAATATTGGGATGTATTGTAGAAATTGAGATATTGATATTATTCGAAAATGGATTAGGCCAAATTTGCACATCTGTATTTATTGGCGCTTCTGTTAACTCTAATAGAAAATCACAAGATATAAGGGAATCAACGGTGTAATATCCGAATTCGGGATCATAATAACAGCGAAGCGGCCCCCCATCATAAAAATCCAGTAAACAATCTTCAGGAGTTGGGAATAAATAATTCATAGATCCCATCCTCTCTCGCACGGGGCGAGTCCCGAAATTCCAATAATAGCTTGGGTTACTGCTCGTATAAATTTGTTTCAAATCAAACCCATTAATTGAAATATTTGAGAAACTATCAACACGAACTTCTCCAGTTGAGTCACACATTTCGTCTGATGAAACACCACCAACAAGCCAAGACTCCCCAACTAGAGCATTGAAATCGTAAAGTGTATAAAAAGATCCTAAGGTATAATTATATACAACCCTTGCATCAGAATAAATATATAAATTAGATAAATACAATGTATCGAGGACTGCCTCAGGATTAGATAGATCCTTTGCAAAAATAGTAGGAGCAATTATTCGACAAATTTTACCTTCAATGAGGGTATCACCAATAGCTTCAAGTGTTTTATAACCACTTAAAGAAAAATATGAGTATTCATACCACCATTTCGTTCCAATTTGGGCGAATTCATTGGTTTGAGAGGATGAAAATGAGGATAGGAAAATTAGGGTTAAAGCTGCAAAAAACTTCATGGCGTGCTTTTAAAGTGAATATAAAGGTTTTATATAAAATAACGGAAGGGTATGGATTTTAGCTTTTTAAAACTAATTCCGTGCTTGGGGGGCCACTCAGATTAGTGGCTGAATCGGCAAAGGGGTAAATGCTTTCATGGTTCGTTATTTAGGATGATATATTTATTAGATATCAAGGTTAATGAAGTGATTTCATATTTCCAATTTTTTTTCAATATTTATTTTTCAATACAGTATATTCACGGTATTCGGTGTCACTAATAAAGTACCCAGCTGAGGTGTTTATTCTCATAAAGCTGTTACACTGAAGGTAATTCATTAAAATATTTTGATTTAATTTTAACTTTGTGATTAAAGTTTATTCTTTAGTACATTCGCATCGCAGCAAATAAAAAATGTAAGCAAATTTAGGATGCCTCCTCCATCCCTCGTTTTGTAAAACAAGGAATTTCCGGCTTAAACACAACGCCACTTCACAAGGCCTTCCTTTATTCCGTTCCTCCTTGTTTTCCTAGCCTTGGTAGACTAATTGATGCGTTCCTTTTCTTTTTCCCTTTTCCTTTTCTTATAAGGCTGGATTAGCTTATACATGGAGTAAGGCTTGAAAACTATTCCGTCACAGCAGCATCACTGTCACCAAAAATATTTTTCCGACAAGACCCTGCGTGAATCGCAGCACTGTTTTTTAAGTTTATGCAATAGTCTATTTTGTATTAGCAGGGTCACTTGTCACCAAAAATATCCTTCCGACAAGACCCTGCGTAAATCGAAGCACAATTTTATAAGTTTTAGTAATAGTCCAATTTATAAATTCAAACTAACTACTAGAAATATTTTCAATAGCTTGTAATAAATCAAAAGTAGTTTTATTTATGCCCTATTGCCATCAGTTTGACTGGAATTTCCAATCTATTGCTAAAAATGTAATTATTAAAAAAATCTTGAGAATTGTCATGCGATAAGTACTTAGAATACAAAATAGATATTCCAAATGAATATCAAAAAAGACTATTCGATTACTTCAAACTTGACATATTTCATAATCAAAAGAAATTTAAGGGATTTGATTGTTACGCATGATATGCAATTAAATTAATTGTTGTAAAATAATAAATAAGCTAGATTCTACCTTACAAAGCGATGTCAAATAGCCTTTAGTAAAAAAATCAAAACTCCAATTTCCTTATAATCTCAAATATATTGAGCGTATTCAAACTCAACATAAATGAAATTTTATCGCTGTAGGTAGTTGTCTCAGGATCGAAAGCATCCGCTAAATTCGCACTCATTACTAAGGGGAAATAAATGGCAAAAATATTCTTAGGTAAACGAATCATTACACCTGCATCATATTGAAATGCATCTAAGTTCTCTGCCGCTGTTCCAGGTGCAACATATGCCACATCTGCAAATAATCCAATTAAAGGCACCTTAGGGATTGCAAATTCAAAATTTCCAGCAGCGAGCATATTGTCCGAATTTAATCCGTAATTATAAACTGGCACTTTAAAAAACCCATCACTTAAACTAATTTGATTGGCTAGCAGCCTATCAGATGTATTTCTGCCCAAATAAATTTCATCGTATAAATCATCATAATAACCGTTGTTACCTGCTAATGTAAAATTATGCTTATCATCACCAGCTTCACCTAAAAATGCACCTGCAAATAAACGCACATCAATTCCTTTTGTCATTCCTGGGTAATGAATTTTGGTATTATAAGTTAATGATAATTTAGTATAATCATCACCCATTTCACCAACAACCTTTAAAAATTGAGGAAATAAAGTGGTAGGGCTTTTTAAATAATAGGCAACTTCGTTTACCATATATTCATTTGCATAGGATTCAACAAAATCACCATTATCATCTAAACTAAAAAATGCATCGTTTTCTCTAATAAAAACATTGCGATAACTAATGCTATGACTCAACTTATTACTTAACACTTTTTTGCGGAAGTCTATTTCTGCTTTCGATTGCAATTTTAAATACTGTGGAAAAATAGTTGTTGTTTCTCCAGTGGTTAATAATTGGTAAGTGCCATAACTATAACTGCTAACACTTTCAGCAATGCGCAATCTATTAATAAAGCCTTTTTTAGGATATAAATTATATCCAATACTACCCTGCCCTACTAATTCACTTGTTCCAAAAGCGTACATGGGAGCTGCCACAAAATCAATTGCCGGTGTTGGCATTGCAGCATTCCACAAGCCTAACCCAAGCATGAATTTATTGTTTTCGTTCCAACCCAAAATTGGAGAAACAGTAACAGTAGTTCTATCAGGATTATCAACGCCTAATACAATAAATTTAACTTGTAGCGGCTCTATTGTTTTAAAAATACCTGCTGTTTGTATCGTATTATTTTCACGCTCCGATTCTGGCATTTTACGCTGTGCATCTATTTTTAAATGCGTAACATTCCATTCTGGTTTATAATTAAAATACAAAGTTTGGCTGCCTGTAAATCCTCGAAACCAATCGGTACGCAATACGCTGTCGCCTTCCATTAACGACACAGAAAATGATGCAGGAATTTCCGATTTATTTGTAATATCAACCGCCATAGCAGTTTTTCCTTTTTGAAATTTGCTGATTTTATAATCTGGACCAAGTGCATCATTAATTATCATATCAAAAAACCATGCAAAATTTTCACCCGTTTCAGCTTCAAATAATGCTTTCATGTCTTCAGGATAAACATGTTTAAATTGATATGTTTTATAATATTTGCGCATTATTCTATCAAACTCATCCGTGCCCAAATTATCTTCCAGATATTTCATAATATAAGCACTCTGCAAATAAACACCGACTCCATAATTAATCATGGTATAATCGGTTGAGTGCAAATTAATTGCTTGCGCTTTATTTTGTCGCGCCATTGTTTGATACATATGATATTGCACATTGTCAACGTTATTTGTATCAACACCAAGTTTATCTAAAATAAAAGTTGGTAACCCTAATGCGTTGCCGCGATTGTAATAGGCATCCATATATCTATTTTCATAGTACGAATTTATACCTTCATCCATCCAAGGATGCTCACGTTCATTACTGCCAATTATTCCATAAAACCAATTGTGCCCAACTTCGTGTGTTACAACATTGTCGAGCGATTCTGCATCGTAATCGCCACCTAAAACAGTTATGGTTGGATACTCCATTCCACCTGCACTTTCAACTTCCAATGTTCCATCAACAGCCTGCGCAATATTCCATGGATATTCTCCAACATTTTCCGAATAAAATAAAACTGAACGATTAACATAATCGCATGCTTTTATCCATTCCTCTTTATGCTGATTAGTAAAATAAACGTAAGTAAGTACGGTTCGCTCCGATTCTGGCAGCACAACAGAACTGCGCATCACATGAAAACGTTTATCTGCAAACCATGCAAAATCATGCGAATTTTTTAATTCATATTGTAGTGTTTTTGTTGTTGTAGATGAAGGTGGAAAATCAAGACTTGTTTCTGTTAATGTTGTAGCTGCGGTTTTATCTGCTAATGCATTTAATTTATCAAATTCAGCAGCCGTTTTTAAATCGCCACTGGCACCAACAATATAATTTTCGGGCAAGGTAATTTGCACTTTAAAATTGCCAAATTCACTGTAAAATTCACCTTGATCTAAATACGGAATGGGATGCCATCCTTTTTTATCATAAACTGCCGGTTTTGGATACCATTGTGTCATTTGATATTGCTGCCCAACGCGACCCATGCGTGAAAAACATTTAGGAATTTGCACACGAAATGGTGTCGTAATAGAAACTGTTTCACCACTAGCTATCGGTTTAAACAAAGTAATTTTTGCTATGTCAGGATTTTCAGCATCGTATGTTAATGGAACTACTGTGCCATTTACGCTAAATTCGAGGTTATCAATATAGCCTCGTTCATCGTCTTTTGCAAAATAAAAATCTGTACTGCCTGTCAATACTTTCTGCTTCGCAAAGGCTGTATGATTATCCTTATAGGCATTTGGCCATAAATGCATCCAAATGAAAGTTAATTCATCTGGCGAATTATTGGTGTATAGCATAGTGATATTGCCCGTTAAGGTATGATTTACGTCATTCAACGTAACCGAAATGTCGTAATCCACATTTTGTTGCCAATAACCCGTTAACTGGGCATCCAAAGATTGATGTAAATTGAGCACTATTAACGCTGAGATTATTGCTATTGACCTATGCATAGTATAAATTTTGGGTAAAGATAAAGGTTCTACCTTTTGATACGTTAATGTAGCCAAACACAAAAAAGTTACAGAAAAGTTAATTAAGATGGAAACTAATTTTGTAAAAACTAAATTTGCATTATATGATGGAGCCGGATTTTAACGACAGTGAGCAAACGGAAATGGGTGAGTTGATTGAGTTGTTTGAAAAGTATCTTCAAAGCAATGAACAACATTTTTTTGATGAAGACAGCCTAGAACGCATTTTAGAGTATTACGAAATGCGCAATTTGCCTGAGCGCGCAGAGGCTGTGGCAGACTATGCAATTAACCAAAACCCTTACTCATCGGACTTCCTAGTGCGCAAAGCTGAATTTTTAGTCGCCAGAAAAAAATACAAAGAAGCACAAGAATTGTTAGATAAAGCCTTTTTGTTCGATAGTCGTGAAATTGATATTTATCTGCTGCGTTCAGATATTTTTCTTGAAACAAACCAACCCGACAAGGCAGAAGCAATACTTTTTGAAGCATTAAAAATTGCAGATGAAGAGGATAAAGATGCTATATATGCTGAACTAAGTGACATTTACGAAATTCAGGAAAACTTCGATAAAGCATTTGATTGTCTAGCCAAAGCTTTAACTATCAATCCTTCCAGCGAAGATGCACTTTATAAAATGTCGCATATAGTCGATATGACCGATAAGTATGCAGAAAGTGTAACCCTGCATAACGCTATTATCGAAAAAGAACCCTATGCTTGGTTAGCTTGGTTCAACCTAGGCAGGGCTTACATGGGTTTAAGTCTTTACGAAAAAGCCATTGAAAGTTTTGAATTCGTAATGGCAATTGATGAAAATTTTGACTTGGTTTATCGCGATGCCGCGGATGTGTATTTTAGAATGGAGCAATTTGACAAAGCAATTAGCATGTTCGAATTAGCCCACGAAAAATCTGGTGGATACGAAGATTACAGTTTTAGAATCGGTTTATGCTTCGAAAGGTTAGAAAACTTCAAATCGGCACGTTTTCACTTCCGCAAAGCCGCCCGTCAGGACCCGTTTTTGCATGAAGCTTATTTCCGAATCGGCGAAACTTATCGCATCGAAGACCGTCTGGAACCGGCTTTGGTTAACTATAAAAAGGCATTAAAACTCGACGATAACAACGAGGATTATATCTGCACCATTATCAGCATTTACAAAATGCTCGATAGAGATGAAGATGTATTGCACCATTTGAACCTGCTTGTAAACGCACGTCCAGACATATTAAGCTATTGGTTAGATTACATTATTTACCTGTTCGACATAGCGGAATATGAAGATGCTTTGCATGTAATTCATGAGGCAATAACGAGAAGCGGCCATTTTGCAGAATATTTTTATTTGCAAAGTGCAGCTTTATTTTATGCCGGTAAAATGCGCGAATCTTTGTCGGTACTAGAGCATGCACTTACAATAGATTATGCCAGACATACTATTTTGTATGAAGTTTGTAAAGACGTGGCCATGCGACCTGAGTTTCAAAAAATTATCGGACTTTACAACGCAAATTGAATACAATAACCCGACTAAGCACAAACAGTTGATTTACAAGTGTAAATTAAGTGTATACCGTTGCTCAAACTTCATACTCTGCTAACCTTTGCGTAATTTTGCGCTCATAACCATTTTTACTATAAATGAACTTTTCTTTAAGCAATATCCCTGAACGCCAATCCAAGCCTCGCAAAGAAGGCCTTACAATGGTGATGGACAAGGGTTTAAGCGTTCGAGAAGCTGAAGACATGCTTTCCGTTTCCGAGCCATATATCGACCTATTGAAATTAGGATTCGGAACTGCCTTTGTAACACCAAATTTAGAAGCAAAGCTATCCTTTTATAAAAATGCTGGCATTGCCTGCTATTTCGGTGGAACTTTATTTGAAGCATTTTATATCCGCGGTCAGTTTGATGACTATTTACGATTATTGGAGCGCTATAAAATGGAATATGCAGAAGTTAGCGACGGTTCCATTGAGATGGATCACGATGAAAAATGCAAATACATTAATACTTTGAGCAAATACGTTACTGTTCTAAGTGAAGTTGGCTCAAAAGATGAAAATAAAATGCTTGCCCCTTACTTATGGATTGAACTCATGCAAAAAGAAATTCAAGCTGGAAGTTATAAAGTAATTGCCGAAGCACGCGAAAGCGGAACGGTTGGAATTTACCATAGCAAAGGTGAAGTGCGTAGCGATTTAATTGATGAAATTCTTACACAAATTCCTCAAGAAAAAATTATTTGGGAAGCACCACTAAAAGCTCAACAAGTATATTTTATTAAATTGTTAGGTGCAAATGTGAATTTGGGTAATATCGCACCAAATGAAGTTATTCCTTTGGAAACACTTCGCTTAGGACTACGCGGTGATACTTTTCATCAATTTTTGAAATAAATAAATACAGCAGAATTTAAATACATGAGTTTAATAAAAAAGTATTTTCCTTTAACGCTTAAAGGAATTGCGATGGGCGCTGCAGACGTAGTTCCGGGTGTTTCTGGCGGAACTATTGCATTTATATCAGGTATTTATGAAGAATTACTTGACAGCCTGAAATCATTTAACGGGACTGCCGTAAAAAAACTTTTCAAAGAAGGATTCGGCTCGTTTTGGCAACATATAAATGGATGGTTCTTATTGTTCCTTGTTGCAGGTATTGGAATTAGTATTTTATCCCTTTCCAAATTAATTCTTTATTTATTAGATACCTATCCATCATTAATCTGGAGTTTCTTTTTTGGTTTGGTAGTAGCCTCCGCAATTTTTGTAGCATCCACTATAAAAAAATGGAGTTGGGATGTAATTGTAGCTGCTATTATTGGAACAGCAATAGCTTATTATGTTACAATTGCAACGCCATCACATACATCTGAACAACTTTGGTTTATTTTTATAACTGGAATGATTGCAATCTGCGCAATGATATTACCTGGAATTTCAGGTAGCTTTATTTTATTGTTAATGGGCAAATATGAATTCATTCTCAATTCATTAAATAGTTTAAAATTCGATATTATACTAACGTTTATTGCCGGTTGCTTTATTGGTATAACTAGTTTTTCGCATGTATTAAGTTGGATGTTAAAAAAATACCATAATGCTACTGTTGCGCTATTAACGGGCTTCATGTTTGGCTCTTTAAACAAAGTTTGGCCTTGGAAAAAGGTATTAGAACGTCAAGAAATTGATGGTGAGATTAAGATTTTACGTGAAGCTAACATTTTACCTGCAGACTATACAGCACTTACCGGACTGCCACATTATGCAATATGGTGCATACTATTAGCGGTTTTCGCATTTGTATTAATTTATTTTATCGAAAAAATGGCTAATAAAAAACATAAAATAATTTAACTTTGAATACGATGTTAACGCAGCCAAAACCTGACCCACTCCCCAATTGTATATCTAAATCTATTGCAGTATGAAACAATACGGCTTAGTTGGATTTCCACTTACACATTCTTTCTCCGAAAAATATTTTTCAGATAAATTCGAACGCGAAGAAATCGAGGATTGTCTATACGAACTTTTTCCTTTAGAAAACATTGAAGACATTCGATTGCTTTTTGAAGTAAATAAAGAATTAAAAGGGTTAAATGTTACTATTCCTTATAAAGAATCTGTAATAGAATATTTAGATGATTTAGATGATGTTGCTCAAAAAATTGGTGCTATAAATTGCATTAAAATTGACGAGATACAGCGTGTTGGTTATAATACCGACTACATGGCATTTAGAGATTCACTAAAACCTTTACTTAAGCGGCCACACCAAAATGCTTTAGTGTTAGGAACTGGAGGCGCATCTAAAGCTGTTGTTTTCGCATTGAAAGAACTGGGGATTCAACCAAAATTAGTTTCTCGCAAATCATCAGCAGAAACTATTACCTACGGTGATTTAAATAAAGAAATTATTGAGCAGCATACTATAATAATTAATTGCACACCTATTGGCATGTTTCCTGATACGAATCTTGCGCCTGAAATTCCTTATCAATTTTTAACGGGTAACCATATATTATTTGACCTTATTTATAATCCAGGTCAAACCCTATTTCTGCAAAAGGGCTTAGAACAAGGTGCAATAATTAAAAACGGATTGGAAATGCTTGAACTACAAGCTGAATATGCATGGAAAATCTGGAACACAGAACCTGACGATGCATTAGAAGGTGGCTTCTAAGTTTATTTTTTGTCACCATCAAAGTAACATCTGATGGTATTTACTTTACGTTGGAATTCTATGTGGTAAGTAAATGTTAGCATACCACCGAAAATATAAGTATCGTTATTTGTCGGATCGCCTCTTCCCCATTCAGGATTAATTAAATCAGGACGTGTGCCATCCGATGGATTAGAGAGTGTAGCAGCCATTACCGCTTGCTCGATATCGTAGTGCAAAAAGTAATAATCAGGATTAGGGTAATATGAACTTACATCATCTATATAATCGGTAGTCGTAAACCTTGCTGCCATTTCAAAACCCATTACCCAATTATTATAAGTAAGCAGCCTAAAACCACCACCTATCGGAAAACAGATAGCAATTTTACTATACTTTTGCCTGTCGGGATATTCAGGTAGGCCCTGACCTTCTGTTCCAACAGCCTGTAAATTAATCCATTCGCCATCATATTTCGCTTGTGGATTAAAATAGAATCCCCCAATACCAGCATATATATAAGGAGTCCATCGCTTTTTATTAAATCCAGTAAATCGATTCATACTTAATTCAATCATGCCCGAAACTTCTGCAATCGGACTTCTGAAAGTAAGATTACGATAATTCCTAAATTCATTTTGAGTAAGTGCATCATCACCTTTAAGCATTGAAAAATAACCGTTAAACCTAAATGCAGCGCGTGGAATTATTTCTTGACGAAAAACAACCCCTAAAGCAGGTCGCGTAACCGCAGGGTCAATATCCCAAAATAGCGGTCTACCGTCTAAATCTGAACCACCCAAATCCCCTAAAAAACTAGAAAAACCAAGATTTGCACCAAATTCACGAGATAAGGTTATAGGCTGAGCAAATGCCTCCCTTGACAGTCCGAACAGAGCTATCCCAATCGTAAAAAACGTTATTATTATCTTTCTTCGCATGTGAGTCGATGACAAGGGAACAACGAAAATGATACTTTTTTTTAACAAAATCAAAATTCGGCGCATTTTAGTCAAAAAATAATAAAAAGGATACTTTAAAGTTACTTCTTATAAAACGCATTTACTATAGCACATATTTCATTTATTGCTTCAAATTCAAGTTCTGGGAACAGGGGTAACCTGACCAAGCACTCCTCAAAACGTATGCTATTCGGCAATTCTAGGGCAATGTTTGCTTTTTTATAATAGGGCGATTGATGCAATGCCTTATAATGTGAAACGGCCATAAATCCCTTTTTAAAAAGCGTTGCAATAAGCTCGTCCCGTTCAACTTTATCCTTACAAACAACCGAGAATACATGACAATTATGCACTGCATAATCAGGGGCTCTTATCAAGTTAAATGTTTCCTTATTCGCAAAAGGTGCTAATTGCTCATAATAACAATTCCATCTTGCGCTGCGCATGGCAACAATTTCTTCATAAGATTCAGTTTGAGCGAATAAAAAGGCTGCAGTTATTTCAGACGGTAAAAAGCTAGAGCCTAAATCAACCCAACTGTAACTATCTACCTCTCCCTTAAAAAATGCGGCTCTATTAGTTCCCTTTTCCCAAATCACTTCTGCCCTCTTTTCAAATTGCTTATCATTAATAACGAGCATTCCACCTTCCCCTGAATGAATATTTTTAGTTTCGTGAAACGAAAACGTTGCTAAGTGTCCAATGCTACCCAAAGGCAAACCATTAAATGTTCCACCTATACATTGTGCTGCATCTTCAACAACATATAATTGATGTTTAACAGCAAACGATAAAATTGCATGCATATCAGTTGCTATTCCACCATAATGTGTTACAACAATTGCTTTTGTTTTTACAGTTATGAGTGATCCTAATTTTGTAACATCTAAATTAGGTACATCGTGAGCAACATCAGCAAAAACAATTTTAGCACCACGCAGTGCGAATGCATTTGCGGTTGAAACAAATGTATACGAAGGCATAATAATTTCGTCACCGAGCTTAATATCCAATAATAAAGCGCACATTTCTAATGCATCAGTACACGATGACGTTAATAA
>Ga0163144_10002541_pt1 | contig 42006 bp, 34 predicted proteins | sample OliLak19BULKMAT1_FD_123175 | JGI IMG/M metagenome (GOLD analysis project Ga0163144, IMG submission 123175) | Freshwater microbial mat bacterial communities from Lake Vanda, McMurdo Dry Valleys, Antarctica - Oligotrophic Lake LV.19.BULKMAT1 | ecosystem: Environmental > Aquatic > Freshwater >...
GCATCGTCGTCCTCAGCATCGTCGTCTTCAGCGGCGTCGTCTTCACCATCGGGCGACCGCGTGCCGCGGGCAGCGCGGTTCTCATCGTCCGAATCGCCTTCGTCCGCGCCCTCGAGCGCCTCCAGGGAGGCCTCAGGCACATTCGGCTCGAGCTCATCGACATCTGCCGGCAAGGAGACTTTCGGAGCAGCTCCCGCGGCGGATTCTGAAGGTATCGCCGCGGCGGCGGCGGTTTTGGGAGAGGCAGCCGGCTCCGGAGCGGCGGCCAGTGACGCGATGGCGAGCGCCCGGCGACGCGCACCCGGATCTTCCTCGCGATCCTCGGGCGGCGGCCCGATCACCACCCGCTTCTTCACCGCGAGCGCGCGCGGGGGGATCGGACGCGCGAGCGTCGGCACGGTTCCCCGCTGTCGCACCGCTTCGTACAAGGCGATGCCCGCGGCCACCGAGACGTTGAGCGACGACACCTGGCCGAAGACCGGCAGGGACACCACGTGGTCGCAATGCTCCTTCACCAGGCGCCTGATGCCCTTGCCTTCGCCGCCCAGGACCAGAACAATCGGCCGCTTGTAGTCGATCGCGTCCCAGCGCTCCTTGCCCGAACCATCGAAGCCGACGATCCAGAAGCCCTTCGCCTTGAGCGTCTCCAGGGCCTGAACCACATTGCCGATGCGCGCGATCTTGACGCTCTCGAGAGCGCCGGCCGCGGTTCTTGATGCGGCGTCGGAAAGAGACGCGGTGTGGCGGTCGGGGAGGATCACCCCGTCAGCACCTGCGGCGTCAACGCTCCGGATGATCGCGCCAAGGTTACGCGGGTCCTCCACGCCGTCGAGCAACATGAAGAGAGCAGGCGTGCGCGCGCTCTTCTGGAGTTCCTCGAGACTCAGCAGACCCTTCTCGGCCACGATGGCGAGGACGCCCTGGTGACGCTCGCCGTCCGCGGCTCGATCAAGGGCCTCGCGCGGTTCGAACCGCAGCGGCACCCCACGCTCGCTCGCTCGTTTGATGACTTCGAGGATCCGCTTGTTGCGGACGCCCTTGGTGACGACCACGCGTTCGATGGTGCGCGAACCCGCGGCGAGGGCTTCGAGGACGGGATGAATTCCACAGACAATGGGCATTCCTGGATTCCTTACTTTTTAGGCCGGAGGGGCCGGCTCATGAGCGCGCCAACAGAGCCAGGACCTGGGCGGCGATTCCTTCGCCGCGACCGATGGCCCCGAGCGCGTCGGTGCTTTTGACCTTGATGGACACCTGATCCGGCTCGACTTCGAGCAGGCGGGCGACGTTTTTCTTGATCGCGTCGAGGTGTGCGGAAAGACGCGGGCGCTCGGCGATGAGCGTCGCGTCGACGTTGACAATCGAAAATTGAGCGGCGGCCAGGAGACGCTTCACCTCGTCGACGAACATCGCCGAGGGTGCGCCCTTGAGGCGGCGATTGGAACTGGGGAAACGCGAGCCGATTTCGCCGAGGCCCGCGGCCCCGAGGAGCGCATCGCAAAGGGCATGCAGGAGGACATCGCCGTCCGAGTGACCTTTGAGGCCGATCGGAGCGGGCACATGCACGCCGCCGAGCATCAAGGGCGTCTTCGGGGCGAGCCGATGCGCATCGAAGCCCTGGCCCACGCGAAAGGCGGGACGGGACGGGAGGACGAGATGGCGCGCGCGTTCGAGATCGTCCGGCGTGGTCACCTTGAAGTTCCGGGCGGAACCCGCGACCGCGGCCACCGGCAGGCCTTGAAGCTCCATGGCCATCGCCTCATCGGTAAGGGTGACACCGGCGCGGGCGGCCCTCGCATAGGCCTTGAGCAGGGCCGCGCGGTTGAACCCTTGCGGGGTCTGGGCCGCGCCGAGGGAATCGCGATCCACCGTGTCGCCAATCCGGCCCGCCTTCACTTTCTTGATGGTGTCGACGACCGAAGCCACCGGAATCGCCGCACCGTGTGAGCGCACGCCCGCAAGAACCCGGGCCACGACCTCCGGGTCGACGAAGGGCCGGGCCGCGTCGTGGACAAGCACGACCCTGTCCCGCGACGTCGTGCGCTTGAGGCCCGAGCGCACCGAGGCCTGACGCGTGGCTCCTCCCGCCACCACCGCGCGGAGTTTCCCGGTCGCGGCTGCCTCGGCGCGAGCCGCCTTCTCAAACCCCCGGGGCGCCACTACGACCAGAGCACTCACTCCCGGGCAGGCGGAAAGCGCCTCGGCGCTTCGGCGGAGCAGCGTCTTGCCGGCGATGTCGATGAACGCCTTCGGGGTTTCGCCACCCAGACGAACGCCTTGGCCCGCCGCGACGATGATCGCCACCGCGCCCACTGGACTACTGGATTCCCGCGGCGCGCTCCAGCACTTTTGCGACACCGATGATGTCGTCCTGGCCGTGACCCTGATCGCGCGCGGCCTGGCCCACGTCGCGTATCGCGACGAGTCCGGGCATGGAGACGCCGAGCGAGGTCGCCTCCTGCAGCATCAGGTTCTGGTCCTTGACGAGAAGATCGATCGAAAAGTGCTGGTCGAAGTCGCGCTTGATGAGCGCGCCGCCTTTGAATGTGTAGTACGGCGAGGCGAAGCCCGAGGCCATCACCACTTCGAGAACGGTTTCGAGCGGGATTTGGGCCTTCTTCGCGAGAACCGAGGTTTCCGCGAGGGCTTCGAGCATGAACGAGATGTAGGTGTTCCCGAGGAGCTTCACGAAGGAAGCGCTGCCCATCGGGCCGCAGTAGATCGCTTTCGAGCCGATCACCTGCAGGAGCGGCAGCAGTTCGTCGTGGATTTCACGCGAACCGCCGGTCATGAGAAGGAGCGCGGCGTTTTGAGCGCCGTTTTTGGAGCCCGTTACCGGGGCCTCGAGCATCGCGGCGCCTTTCGCCTGCAGCGCCGCGTCGATGCGCTTCGTGAGCTCCGGTGTGATCGTGGAGGTCTCGACGTAGCGGAAGCCGGGACGGACCCCGTGGATGAGGCCATCCTCGGCGAAGACCAGGCGTTCGACCGCGGGCGGGTCGGAGATGCAGGCGAAGACCACATCGCTGGCCTCGGCGAGGGCTCTAGGGGTCGCGGCTACCGTGGCTCCCTTCGCGCGGAGCGGCTCGCATTTGGAGGCGGTGCGGTTCCACACCGTGAGGGCAAACCCCTTCGCGATGAAATGCGGAGCCATGCGCTGGCCCATGAGGCCGAGGCCGGCGAAACCGATGCGGGGTGTGACGTTCGAGGTCAAGGCTGAGAGATTACCCTGATCCGCGCTTGAACCACGGCCAGAAGATGGGCGATCACCTCGTCCGGCGACATTTCGGTGGTCTCGACATACACCGCGTCCGGAGTTCTCACGAGGGGCGAGTCTTCGCGGGTCATGTCCTGGTGGTCGCGGGCGCGGATGTCTTCGAGGATCGCCTCGTAGGAAGCCTCCTGCCCCTGACGCTCGTCGAAGCGTCGCTTCGCGCGTTTCTCAGGGGAGGCGTCGAGATAGAACTTCACCTCGGCATTCGGAAAGACGACGCTGCCGATGTCGCGCCCGTCGAGCACCACGCCCCCGCTGCGGCCGAGCTGCTGCTGCTGGCGCACGAGTTCGCGGCGAACCGCGGAGATCTTCGCCACCGCGGAAGCCATCTTCGTCACTTCGCGCGTCCTTATCGCGTCGGTCACATCATGGCCGTCGAGAAGAACACGATAGCCGGCTTCCGCGAAGCTGATCCGCGCTTGGGCCGCGGCGTCCGCTATGGCCGCCTCGTCGTCTTGGGCGATGCCGCGTTCGAGGGCCCGCACCGCCACCGCCCGGTACATGGCACCTGTATCCAGGTAGGTGTAGCCAAGATCGGCCGACAAGGCGCGGCCGATGGTCGATTTCCCCGCCCCCGACGGCCCGTCGATTGCGATCACAATGCCCTTCAACGGCGTTACCTTGGACGCGTTCGGCGGGTGGCGGATTCGGGCCGACGCGAAGGCGGCGGGGCCCTGCGGGTCGGGACTCTCGCGGAGCCTTCTATGGGGCGTGATCGCGGGGCGGCGGTTGGCGGAGGCGGGGCCGCGGCGGCGGCCGATCCGGCCGAAGGACGCGCTCCCTTGCGCGGGCGGAACGGCGCCTTGACCTCCGCGTACTTGTCCGAGCGTGTGTTGCCGCGGCCGCGCATGAACGACGCGACCTCGCGCGGGGAAAGGCTGCGGAACTCGCCCACGTTGAGACCCAACGACGTCAGCAGGCCAAGGCCTACGCGCTTCAGCTTCTCGACGGGATGGCCGAGGGCCTGAAGCAGGCGTCGCACCTCGTGGTGCTTGCCCTCGTGGAGCCGGACCTCGACCCAGGAGTTCTCCGCGGCTTCGATGACGCGCGCTCCATCAAGGGCGAGCCGCTCGCCTTCGATCACCAGGCCGCGACGCGCCCGGGCCAGCGTCTCGACGGTCGGCGTGCCCTTCACTTTCGCGTGGTAGCGCCGCTCCACTTCGTAGCGCGGGTGGGCCACGCGCTCCGCGAAGGCGCCGTCATTCGTGAGAAGGATCAGGCCTTCGGTGGCATAGTCGAGACGACCGACCGGATAGAGGCCCGGGAAATTCGGAACCAGATCCATGACCGTGGTGCGGCCCTCAGGATCCGAGCGGGTCGAGACCACGCCCTTGGGCTTGTTGAGAAGCAGGTACACGTTCTCGACGGTGGGCCGAATCCGGCGGTCGTCGACCTTGATCGAATCGATGGCGATGTCGGCCTTCGTCCCGAGTTCCTGAACCTGCACGCCGTTGACGCTCACGCGGCCCTGGGCGATCAGCTCCTCGGCGGCCCGTCGCGATGCCACGCCCGCGCGGGAGAGGATCTTCTGAAGTCGTTCCATCATGACCCGGGCTCGCCTGGCTTGTCGGACGGGGAACCATCGGCGGATTCCATGTTGTGCCGGCCCGAGTCCTCGTTCGCCTCGGTGTCGGCTTCCTCGTCCCCCCCCGCCTCCGCCCTGGCGCGAGCCGCGGCTTCGGCGATGTCGGCGGCCTCGAGGGTCGAATCGAAGGGAAGATCACGCTGCGCCGGATCCGGGGGATCCGCCTCGAAGAGGGGCACCTCGATCGCGGTGGGCGTGTCGAGGGCGCGCTTGAGGCCTATGACATCGACATCCTCGCCGAGGATCTCCGCGAAGTCCTCGATCTTCGGCAGGTCCTCGAGGTCCTTGAGTCCGAACTGAAGCAGGAACTCCTTGGTGGTGCCGTAGAGCAGGGGCCGGCCGACCACTTCCTTCCGGCCGACGATCTTGATCAGGCGGCGCTCGAGCAGGGTCTTCACGACGCCGCCCGACTTGATGCCGCGCAGTTCGATGATCTCGGGCAGCGTCGCCGGCTGCTTGTACGCGATGACCGCGAGGGTCTCGAGAGCCTGGGTCGAAAGCCGGGCCGGCGACTTCGGGTCGAGCAGTTCCCGGACCCATTCGTTGTGCTCGGGCCGCGAGGTGATCTGGTAGCCGCCCGCGACCTCAATGAACTGCAGGCCGCGATTGTCCGCGGCGTAAAGCGACTGGAGATCCGCGATCTGCGCCTCGATGACCGTCTTGTCGAGGCCCTTGAAGACGCGCGCCAGTTCCTTCATCGTCACCGGTTCCTTCGAGACGAAGGTCAGGGCTTCCACAATGGCGCGGATCTCCTCGGGCTTGGGGTGGAGCTCGGCGGGGATGGCGTCCTGGTCCGCCTCGTCGTGGGCAGGCGTCGCCTCCGCGGTTTGCGCGGCGTCTTCTGGCTTGATTTCGTCTTCGGACATTCTGATTCTTCGTCTCTTCAGGAAACCGTCGTGGTGAATGCGGGAGCGTCTTCCACCGGGCCGATCGGCCGGAACAGCCGGATCGCCTCGAAGGTGGAGCGCTGGTAGACCTTCACCCGCCTGAGCCTTACGATCTCGAGCAGGGCGATGAACATCAGGATCATCTCGGCCTTGGTGTTGAGGTTCTCGAAGATGGCCATGAACTCGAGCGACTCGCCCACCTTGATCATGGCGAGCAGGTCGGCGATCGCCTGGTCGAGCGTCCTGCCCTCGCCTTCGATCTCATGCTGGACCAGGAGCTTGCGGCGATCGAGCAGCTCCTTGAACGCGGAGACGAGATCGAAGAGGCCCGCCTCGAGCATCTCTTCGCCCGCGTCGTCCTTGAACTTCGGAACCACTTCGTCAGGCCGGATCCAGGTGGCGGTGCGTATCTCGTACTGCTGGCGCAGCACGCCCGCCGCCTGCTTGTACTTCTCGAACTCGAGCAGCCGCTGGATCAACAGTTCGCGCGGATCCTCACCGTCTTCCAGGACCTCGCTCGGCGAGACCGGAACCAGCATTTTCGACTTGATGTGAATGAGCGTCGCCGCCATCACCATGAACTCGCCCGCCACCTCGAGGTTCAGGATCTCCATGAGGCGGAGGTACGCGATGTAGGACTTGGTGATCGGAGCGATCGCGATGTTCTTGATGTCCATCCGGTCCTTGCGGATCAGGTGGAGAAGAAGATCAAGCGGCCCTTCGAAATCCTCGATCTCGAACTTGAGCTGGATCTTCGGGGCGTCTTCGGGGAACGTGGGCTCCCAGCCCGCGGGGGCGACCAGCTTGTTCGCGTCTTCCGCCACCGCCGGGGCGGCGGCGGGCGCGGATATGGACTCGGCCGGCGCGGGGGCGTTGTCGTCTTTGGGCTGTTCGGACATCTTCGTTCAGCAGGCGCTCAGTACGCGATCTTCATCGCCCGGTGGACTTCGTCCATGGTCGCCTGGGCGACCTTGCGGGCGCGGGCGCTGCCGTCCTTGAGGATGTCCATGACGGTGTCGGGACGCGAAGCGAGTTCCTCGCGCTTCTGACGCATCGGCTCGATCCGCGCCACCACGTGGTCGGCGAGCTTCGATTTGCACTCGATGCAGCCGATGGCGGCGGTGGTGCAGCCATGCGTCGCCCAGTCCCGCGTTTCCTTTGTCGAGAACGCCTTGTGAAGATCGAACACCGGACACTTGCCGGGATCGCCCTTGTCGGTCTTCCGCTGACGCGCGGGGTCCGTAACCATCGTCTTGAGCTTCGACCGGATGTCGGCTTCGGTGTCTTTCAAGAGGATGGAGTTGTTGTAGCTCTTCGACATCTTCCGGCCGTCGGTGCCGGGCGTCCGCGGGACCGGCGTCAACAGGGTTTGTGGCTCTGGAAAAATCGGCCCGTAGAAGTTGTTGAACCGGCGCACGATCTCACGCGAGATCTCGATGTGAGGCGCCTGGTCTTCGCCGACCGGCACCGCGTTCGCCTTGTAGATGATGATGTCGGCGGTCTGGAGCAGCGGGTACCCGAGGAAGCCGTAGGTCGCGAGGTCGCGGTTTTTGAGGTTCGCCTGAACATCCTTGTAGGTGGGCACGCGCTCGAGCCATGAAACCGGCGTGGTCATCGAGAGAAGCAGGTGAAGCTCCGCGTGCTGGGGCACCAGGCTCTGGATGAACACGCAGGACTTCGCGGGATCGATGCCCGCGGCCAGCCAGTCGAGCGTCACCTCGATGACGTTCGCCCGGATCGCGGAGGGATCCTCGTATTCGGTGGTGAGGGCGTGATAGTCGACGACGCTGTAGAAGCAGTCGTAGCTGTCCTGCAGGCGCACCCAGTTGTCGAGGGCACCGGTCAGGTGGCCCAGGTGAAGGGCCCCGGTTGGACGCATGCCCGAGAGGATTCGCGGTTTCGGTTTCGTTTCCATCGCCCTACCTGATGATGTCGAAAATGCCGAGGACGACGAAGCGCTGGATCGGCCCGATCAGCCATCCGAGCAGACCGCTCAGGAAGAGGATCCAGAGAATGATCATCCCGTAGTTCTCGGCCACATAGTCGAACTTCTGGCCGATGTCGCGGGGGAGCGACCACGAGAGAATGTGGGACCCGTCGAGCGGCGGTACGGGCAGGATGTTGAACACCGCAAGGGCTACGTTGAGGGCGATCCCCACGCTCATCAGGCTGTAAAGGCCGTCGCGCAGTCCGCCGGGCTCGAGGTCGAGGCGCAGGATCACGAAAAAGAGGACCGAAAAGACCAGGGCGAGGATCAGGTTCGAGATGGGACCGATGCCCGCGACCGAGATGTGGCCCCTGCGCAACGACACATCGGGCCGGAACCGGGCGGGATCGTAGGGCGTGGGCTTCGCCCAGCCGATCACCGGGAAGCCTCCGAAAATCTGGAGCAGCGGCATCAGCACGGTGCCGAAAATGTCGATATGGGGCAGGGGGTTGAGGGTGATCCGACCGAGGCTCGCCGCGGTGTCGTCACCCAGCTTCAGGGCCATCCAGGCATGGGCCGACTCGTGGAACGACAACGAGAAGAGCAAGACGAGGTAGTTCGTCAGGCCGAGTGCTAACTGTTGGGCGTCGATGTCGGGCATGAAGGGTTCTTTGCAGCAGCGGCAGTCCGTGTTTTCACGGTCCTTGAAGATGGGTTTCCCGTCGGACCCTTGCTTTTTCGGAGCTCGGCGGCCCGTTCGGCCGACGTCGGGGGCGGCCCCTCGGGGTGCGCGTCCATTGGCGCCCAATGCGAGGCCTTAAGAGCGGGGAGAATCCTAGCAGAGAGCGCCCACTCGCTGTCCGCGATATGAAAGGATACAGGCCGCATGTTCTCTGAAATCAAGCTCGTTACCGTGGGAGTGAAGGATCTCGACCGCTCGATCGCCTTCTACGCCGATGCCTTCTCGCTCGAGGAGATCTCGAGAACCCGAGTGGACCACGAGGCCCTCTGCGAGGCGTGGCGGATCCCCGCGGGCATCGGCGGCCGCTATGCGGTCATGGGAATCCCGGGCGTCGACTCGGGAATGCTGCGCCTGGTCGAATGGACGCCTTCCGGCGAACACGTATGGGCGGCTCCCGCGCGTTTTCAGGATCTCGGCGCTTACGCGGTCAACTTCCGGGTCAGGGACATCAACGCGGCGTGGGACCTGCTCGGAAAAAGCGGGGCACGAGAGAAGTCGAAGCCCACTTATTGGGAAGTGGAGCAGAACATCGCGGCCTGGGATTCGCAGTGCTACGACCCGGACGGAACCCTGCTCGACGTGTTCCAGGTCGTGGGCGAGATCGAACGCACCCTCGGGCCCTTCGCGGACGGACGGGATGCCACCGAGGTCCAGACTCTCGCCGTCCACTGCATAGACGCCCGCAGATCGGAGGAGTTCTATGTGGGGATGGGCTTCGAGCCGCTCTACGACCGGGTGATCGAGCACTTGTGGCACTTCCTCGGTCTGCCCCAGGGAACGAAAGTGCACAACATCAACCTGGTCATGCGCGGCGAACGGGCGACCGGCCGGGTGGAGCTCGTCCAGTACGTAGACGTCGCGGCGCGCTCTCTCAAGGCCCGCTCGGCGGCGCCGGGCCGGGGTCCCCTGATGATGTCCCTGCAGGTCAACAACCTCGACAAGGCGAGCGCCCGGATCCAGGAGCTGGGCGGGAAACCGATCGGAACCTCCCGCTACAACTCTCCGCCGTTCGGGCTCGTGGCCGCGGCCACGTTCTTCGGCCCGAGCGACGAGGTGATCGAGTTGTTCGAGGCCACCCTCCGCTGACCGCGGTTGAACGCGGGTCGAAACGCGACGGAACCAGACCGGCCCCGAGGAGAGGCTAGACCATCTCGACCGCCTCGATCCGCTCCTTCTCGACGGCGATGAACTTGTCGAGGAACTCCGCGATCTCGGGGTCGGTGACGATGGTCTTGAGCAGCGCCGATGCGCGCAGAAGCGCCTCGCTGCGGGCGACGAAGTATTTGGCGGGCACGAGGCGGGCACGCAGCTCGCCGATGGTGTCGCGCAGGGCGAACAGATAGGCGAAGTCGGGGGCGAAGTCCTTCCAGCTCTTGACGTCCGCCACCATCTCCTTCGAGTCGGACAAGCTCGAGATCAGCGCGCTCATCGACTGCGTGACGAGGGGGACCTCCGGATGAGCGGCGAGGACGAAACACGCATTCGTCACGGTCTGGCCAATGAGGGTGCGGAGCACTTTGCGCGGAATGCCGACGCCCGCGCCCTCGCGGACGAAACTCACCGGATACTCGGTCACCGAGGACTCCTCGATCGCGATCACGGCCGCGCGGCGCTTCGGCACCACGCCGCCCTCGGCGAGAAGGGCGCTTTCGCCAATCACGCCGTCGGGGCCAACCACGCCGATCAGGCCGTCCTCCGTCTTGATGCCCAGACGGCCCTTGTCGACAAAGGCGATGGTCGTGGCGAACTCGCCGTGCCACCAAAGCACGTCGCCCTTGCTGAGTTTCTTTACCTGCATGATCGAGTCTCCGATTCGTTGGCGGAGAGTCTAGCCACAGTTCACTCGGGTTCGGTGGCCTCGACCTGCGATTCCGGTCGGACCGCCGCGAATACTTTCGCGGCCAGGGACGGACCGATGACCGCGGCCATTTCCGCCTCGCTCGCCGCCTTGACTCCCTTGAGCGAGCCGAAGGCGCGAAGCAGCTTCGACCGGGCCTTCGGGCCCACGCCCCTGATCGCGTTGAGCTCCGAGGCGATGGTGCGCTTCGAACGCCGCTGCCGGTGGAACTTCACCGCGAAACGGTGAGCCTCGTCGCGGACCGCCTGCATGAGCTGGAGGGTTGGCGTCGAATGGGCGAGGATCACCGGCTCGGCGCGTCCACGCACGTAGAGGATCTCTTCGCGCTTGGCCAGGCTTGCGAGGGGCAGTTCGCCCAGGCCGAGTTCGTCGAGGGCCGCGGCCGCCGCCCCAAGCTGCCCTTCCCCGCCGTCGATCAGAACGAGATCCGGCAGGTCGGCCCCCTCTTCGAGCAAACGGCGATACCGGCGGCCGACGACTTCGCGCATCGAGGCGAAATCGTCCGGGCCGTTCTCCACCGTCTTGACCTTGAACGTGCGGTAGTCGGACTTCTTCGGGGCCGCCATCTCGAAGACCACCATCGACGCCACGATGTCCGAGCCTTGAAGGTTCGAGATGTCGAAGCACTCGATCCGCCGGGGCTCATCGGGCAGGCCAAGCGCCTCCATCAGGGCCACGAGAATCTCCCGCGACCGTTTTTTGGGATGCCGCCACTCGAGGTCATGCGCGAGTTTCGCGTTGCCGGTGACGAGTTCGAGGAGCCGGACTTTCTCGCCGCGCTGGGGAACCCGAAAGCGCGCCTGCGAGCCCCGGCGTTCGGTAAGCCAGGTCGCAAGCGTGTCCATGCCCTCGAAGGCCTCGGACACCAGGATCTCGCGGGGCACGTAGCGGTCGTTCTCGTAGAAGCGCGCTACCGACTCTTCGAGAAGGCGGGTTTCATCGCCCACGCGATCGAGAAGGAAACCCTCGCTCGAAGCGACGCGGCCATCCCGCACGCAGAACACCTGGAGCGAGGCCCGTCCCTCCTCGACGTGGAGGCCGAACACATCGCGTTCATCGACCTCGGCGGTGGTGATCTTCTGCGGCATCTCGAGCCGCTCGAGCGCCTGTATGGAGTCGCGGACGGTTGCGGCATGCTCGAAGCGCTCCTCCTCGGCGGCCTTGAGCATGGAGGCGCGCAGGTCCTTCAGGACTTCGTCGGTGCGCCCTTCGAGAAATTTCGCGGCCTCGGCGCACGACTTCCGATAGTCGTCGAGCGAACAGATCGATTCGACGCACGGGGCCAGGCACCGGTGGATCTGGTATTGAAGGCACGGCCGGCCGCGGTTGCCGTCGAGCTTCTCCCGGCAAGAACGGACTCCGAAGACACGATGAACGAGCCCCGCGGTTTTCCGGCCGAGGTGCGCGGGAATGTAGGGCCCGCCGTACGCACTCTTGTCCTCGGCCACCTTGCGCACAATGTGAAGCCGCGGATACGCCTCGCCGAGAGTCAGCTTGAGGTAGGGATGATTCTTGTCGTCACGGAGCAGGACGTTGTAGGGCGGTTGATGCCGCTTGATGAGATTGTTCTCGAGGGCCAGCGCCTCACTTTCGCTATCGGTGACCAGGATGTCGAGATCGGCGATCTCCGACACCATCGAAGCCTTGAGGTAAGCGCCCGCGTGGCCGGCCTGGAAATAGGACCGCACGCGGTTCTTGAGCACAAGCGCCTTGCCCACGTAGACGACGGCCCCCTCGGCATTCTTGAACAGGTAGACACCGGCCGAGGCCGGAAGCTGCTCGAGTTTCGCGTCAAGCTTGCTGAGGGGAGCATCGGACATCGGCGCGAGAGATGGTACCCGAAGGAAGACCGCAGCACCCCGCGCGGCGCCAAAGGCGGCGATCAACCGCTCACCGCCGTTGCCGAGTCACCAGACTCAACGGGGGAAACCCCTGATCGTCATGGCGAGGAGGCCGTCGTAGGGAGGTCCGACGAAGCCATCTCGCAGGCCTGGTAGTGGTAGCCCGCGGGACCAGGTGCAGATGCGGGCTCGCCCCGCCGGGGACGGCGGGTGCGTCGCACTTGGACGCGCCACAATGGAATCGTGTGCTCCTTACCCGCCTCGGGTCGGCGAAAAGGACGCATCTCGATGGAGTGACTCGCCTCTAGCGCGCAGCCTGCCCTCGGGGCACGCCCCGACGGGTGCGACGCGCATCAGCACCCGGCCCCGCTCCATCTCTGATCCTCGGCCGCCTTCGAAACTCCGCCTGAAATATGGCGAACTCGAACGGGTTTCTCAGCAGGAGGCGACTATGGTCTCCCGACGACGCAATCCCCCGCCCCCTGCTACCAAGCCGCTACGGCCGCGAGCCCGCATTTCGCCGGCCAGGCGTCGCGGACTGACATCGCCGGAGTACGAGGGCACACCGACCGTAGACAGGCGCGTCTCTTCCACCGCGTAAATAGAGTTCTCCGTGCCTGCCGACTCTCCCCTCCCTGTTTACCTGCGCGTTCGAAATCTCAAGGACAAGGCGACACAACGCCTGGCCAACCGAGCCATCCCTTACGCCGCGCGCCTGCTCGGGGTCGCCGCCGGCACCCACCTGAGCGAGTTCCGCGGTCGTGATGGCGGGTTCCAGGACCTCAAGGCCCGCCTCGACCGAGCGGAACTGCTCGCCTCCATGGGTTCCTTCAACCGTCAAGGGGCGGCTAGGAGTAAATTCGCCATCGATGAACGCGTTGTCACCGCCCACCATCGGCATCCTTGCCGGGATGGGTCCGCGCTCCACTGCGCCCTTCATCGATCTCGTGGTGACCGAGTGCCAGAACCAGTACGGGGCGCGCGACGACATCGATTTTCCCAGGATGCTCATCTGTGCGCAGCCGGCGCCTTTCTATGAGGATCGGCCGGTGGATCACGCGGCCCTCGAGGCGGCGATCCTCGACGGCCTCCACACTCTCGAGAACGCGGGCGCGTCGTTCCTCGCCATGGCCTGCAACACCGCTCACATCTACTACCCCCGCCTCGCGGCCTCAGTTCAGGTCCCGCTGCTCAACATGATCGAACTGACCGTGGCGGCGGCGCCCACCTCGGGCCCGAGGGTCGCCTTGATCGCGGCGCGGCCCACCGCCGAATCGAACCTCTACCAGCAGGGCTTGCGGACGCGGGGTCTCGAGATGGTCGACATCGACTGGCAGTCCGACATCGATCACCTGGTTGGGGTGACCCGGACCTCCACGGATCCGATCCTCCTGCGCCGGTTGTGGAAGGGGTTGACCGCACGGGCCGCGAAGGCCCGCGTCGACACCCTGGTCGTGGCCTGCCTCGATCTGAGCGCCATCCTCTCTCATCTTGGAACCGGCTTCCCGATCCTCGACGCGTCCCATTGCCTGGCCCAGGCTTCGGTCCAGCGATGGCTGAACCTTCGGGGCGCGAAAATGCCGGCAGCCTCCTCGGCTCCATGACCGGCGCCCTCCTCATCGGAGCGAGCGCGGAGGCGAGCCTCGTCGTTGCGCGAAGCGACACTGCGGCCGCGATCGCGCTCTCCGGAGAAGATTCGTTCCCCGAGGTCTTCGCCACGTCGCGCATGATCGCGCTCATGGAGCTTGCCGCCGCGAAGCTGATGCGGCCCCTCCTCGCGGAAGGCCAGCTCTCCGTGGGGGTCTCCCTGAATGTCCGCCACACCGCGGCGACGCCGGTCGGTTGCCCGGTGCGGGCGGTGGCGACGTATCTCGGGCCCGATGGGAAGATGTGCCGCTTCAAGATAGAAGCCTTCGATCCCGCGGATGCTATCGGAGACGGCGACCACGTCCGCGCGGTCGTCGCCACCGATCGGCTGCTCGCAGGGGCAGAGCGGCGACGCGGCTGAGGCCCTTGTTCACCTCGGCGGGGGCGGGGCGTCCTTCATCAACTCCTCGAAACGCGGGTCTTTGCAGACCGTCGGCCTCGTGGCCGCGTTTGGCCTCGCCCGGACCATGGCGGGACCGCTCTTCCAGACAAGCGTCACCGACCCGCCGACATTCTCCATCGTGCCGCTACTCCTGATGGGAGTCGCACTCGTAGCCTGCTGCGTCCGGCACGACGAGCAACGCGGGTTGATCCCCTGGTGGCCCTGCGCTCGGAATAGGCCACTTCTACGGATTCAGCAACACCGCCATGGTCGCAAACGGCGCGATGCGGCCATCGGTCATCGCGGTGTACATCACCTGAAGCCCCGCGTCCCCGGTCGGCGAGAGCATCACGAAGTCGTCGAGGTAGCCCGATTCCGTGGGCGGTGAGCTCGCGGCCCGAGGGCCAGACGAAGCGGACGTTTCGCGCGAGGGCGAGGGCTCGCGCGCGACAACACGGTAGTGATCGACGGGACCCTCGGCCCGCGAGAAGTCGAGGGTGAGCCGCGAGGATGAGCGGTACGCGCGATCGTCGTTCAATTCGGAACGAGCGGCGAGACTGAGCCGCGCATCCCAAGGACGCGAAGAACCCCTCACCTGCGTCGAGAGTCCCATCGACCCAACCGCGAGGGCCGCGATTGCGGCACGGACCAGAGGGGCGGGAGGGGCGACCACGGCCGCTGGGCTAGCAGGACGCGGTCGTGCCGGCCGACATGAGCGTTAGTTCCAGCCCGTTCCCTGAAGTATCTTGCAGAAAAGGAGCAACAACCAAGTGAATGCCAATGAGAGTCGCGGCGCCTGGGGTTCGCGAATCGGATTCATCCTCGCCGCCGCCGGGTCGGCTGTGGGCCTCGGCAACATCTGGGGCTTCCCCATGCAGGTGGGCAGAGGTGGCGGTGCTGCCTTCGTGCTCGTCTACCTCTTCTGCGTCTTCGTGATTTGCTTCCCGATCATGATCGCCGAACTGGCCCTCGGCCGGTCTTCGAGCCGTTCGCCGATCGAGGCCTTCGCGGTCACAAAGCCCGGGACGCGCTGGTGGCTCGTGGGCGTCCTCGGCGTGTGTGCGGGCGTCGGCATCCTTTCCTTCTACGCGGTCATCGCCGGCTGGACGATCGCCTACATCTGGTTCACCGCCACCGGTGCCGTGGCCGGCAACACCGAACAGATCGGCGCGTTCTTCAGTGCGTTTGTGGCGAGCGGGGGCCGCAACGTCATGATGACTATCCTGGTTCTCGTCACCACCGCCTGCATCCTCCTGGGGGGCGTCCGAAAGGGAATCGAACGGGCCTCGAAGGTCATGATGCCCGCCCTGCTCTTCCTCCTCATCGCCCTGGCCCTGCGCGCCCTGACCCTGCCCGGGGCAACCCAGGGTCTCGCGTACTACATGCGGCCCGACTTCTCCCTGCTCGCCAACCCTCAGGTCTTTAACGCCGCTCTCGGCCAGGCGTTCTTCTCGCTCAGCCTGGGCATGGGCTGCATGATCACGTATGGCAGCTATCTGTCCAGGAAGACCAGCATCGTGGTCTCCGCGGCCTGGGTGGCAGGTCTCGACACCGCGGTGGCGCTGCTCGCCGGACTGATCATCTTCCCGGCCGGCTTTTCCATCGCCGGTTTCGATCCCACCGCCGGCGGTCCGGGTCTCATCTTCACCGTGCTGCCCCGTCTGTTCGATACGATGCCTGGCGGACATCTTTTCGGAGCCGCGTTCTTTGTCCTCCTCACGATCGCCGCCCTCACGAGCACCATTTCCCTGCTCGAGGTGCCCACCGCGGCGCTGGTCGACCGGGGTTGGGAACGAAAGAAGGCCGTGCTGGCCCTGACCGCTCTCGTAACCGTGCTGGCCATCCCGTCGGTGCTCTCGCAAGGCGCGGTGGCCTCTCTCAGCAGCCTGCCGGTCGTGAACATGCCCTTCCTGGACCTGATGGCGACGGTCTGGAACAACTGGGCCCTTCCCATCGGCGGATTGCTCATCGCGATCTTCGTCGGCTGGGTCTGGGGGGCGGACAACGCCATCGCCGAGCTGACCGCCGAAGGCCAGACTCTGCCCGGAGCTCCCCTTTGGGCCTTCCTCATCAAGTACGTGTGCCCGCTCGCGATCCTCTTCATCATCGTGATGACGGCGCGCGGGATGTTCGCCGCTTGATACCGTTCCTTTGAAAACACTGCTAATCGCAGCGAAGAGCGACGAGGGGATCGACGCGCAGGGCGCGCCTTGCGGGTATGAGGGCAGCCAGGCCGGTGACGAAGACGAAGAGCGACACTGCGGCGATGTAGCTCAACGGGTCGAAAGTGCTGAGACCGTAAAGCTCCCGACGAAGGAGTTGAGCTAAGCCGGCGGCGCCCGCGACACCGGCGAGCAGGCCGAAAGCCACCGTGCTCTGAAACTGCGAGGCCAGACTCTTCAGAATGTGCCTGGGTTCCGCGCCGATCGCCATCCGGATTCCGATCTCTTTCGTGCGCTGGGCCACCGCGTAGGACACGAGACCCACGATGCCCAGAGACGCAACGATGAGGGCGATGATGCCAAGCGCGCCGACCGCGAAAGCACCCTGCTCCACCTCACGAATGCGCTGCTCGAACCGATCCTTGAGGAGATGGATCTGCGGCGTCACGGTCGGGTCGATTCCTTTGGCGGCCGCACCCACGGCGGCGAGCAGGGTCTTGGGGGCGCCCGAAGTCCTCAACACCACCGACATCCCCGGGAGATCGCCCTCGCGAGCGAGGCGATAGACCTTCATCGCGTCCGGGTCCTGAAGAGCCAGGGATCGCGCGTTCGCCGCGATGCCGACCACGGTGAGGGCCTTCGGATCCCCGATCAGGAACAGTTGGCCGAGCGGATCCTGATGCGGCCAGCGCTTCCGGGCGAGCGACTCGCTGACCACCACACCGCTCTCGTCACCAGGGGCAAGGTTCCGTCCCCGAAGCAGAGGGATCTTCATGGTTCCAAGATACCCGGCATCCACCTGGTGGACGTAGATGTCGTGCCTCCGGCCCTCGATCTCGAGGCTCGCGGTGATCCTCGCTCCCCCAAGGGGCGGAGTGGACGTGCGGGTCACGGACGCAACACCCGCGATGCCGCGCAGCCTCGATTCGAGATCGTCGAGATACGCCCGCCCGCGGGACGCGTCGTATCCGTGCTCCACCAGCGATGGATCGACCACGATCGTCTGCTCGTACTCGAAGCCCGGATCGGACGAGGCCACCCGGTCGAACGCGCGCACCAGGAGCCCCGCGACAATGAGCAGAACGCAGCTCGACGCCACTTGAGCGCCGATCAGGAATCTGCGCGTGAAAGTCATGCGCGTCCGCTGCCGTGCGATGTGGACGGCGGGCATCAGGCCGAAAAACATCGCCGAGAAGAATCCCATCAAAGTTGCGAACGTGACCACGCGCCAGTCGGGGGTGGGATCGAACCACGGAGGCGCCTCCGTCAACACCAGCATGGCCTTCACGACCGCGAAGCCCACCAGGAGCCCGCTCAAAGCGCCCATGAGCGCGAGCACGCTCTCGGTGAACAGCTGGCGGATGAGGCGGGCGGTGGATGCGCCGATCGCCACGCGCAGACCGATCTCGCGCTGACGCGCGGCGCCCCGCGCCAGAAGCAGGCTGCCGAGATTGCCGCACGAGACCGCGAGGATCAGGAGTACCAAAGACCCCACGAGGACAAACATCGGATACAGCCGCTCCTCGACTCCCGGCGGAGGCCCCGAACCGCGCGATACGGATCCGACACTCTGCGGGTAGCCGCCAGGGCTGCTTGGAAGGCGTTCGCCTTCCCACACGTCGTCGGGACGCTGCTGCCGGAGAGTTGCCGCGAGTGATGCAAGTTCGGCCTCTGCGGCGAGAGGTGTGGCGCCTTCCGCCAGCCGGCCCCACATAGAGACGCCGCTGTTCTTCTGGCCCGAGAAGTCGCTCAGAATCTCACTGCCGTGCACGAAGTGGGGATGCTGGGTGATAAGCGCCCAGAAGGCGGGCGTGTCGGAGCCAAGGCCGCTGAATTCGCGCGCCGCGACACCCACGACGGTCGCGGTTTTTCCGTTCAATCGGACCCTTGCGCCCACGACACCCGGGCTCGCGCCGAATCGGCTCGCCCAGAACCCGTGTCCCAGAACCACCATCGGCGCGGTTACGGGAGCCTCGTCGGCCTCCGTGAAGAGCCGTCCGGCGGCGGCGGCGGCGCCCAGCTGAGCGAAGAAGTTCCCGGTGACGAAGTAGGTGCGCGGCGCGTTCTCCTCGTCTTCATAACGAAGGCTCGCCGTGGTGAGGGCCAGAACCGCGGAGAGGGTTCGCGTGTGGTCCCGATAGAAGGAGACGGCGGGGTATGGCACGTCCGACCAGAACTGCCCGGGGCCCTGTCGTTGGAAGCGAAGGAGGCGGTGCGGATCGGTCAGCGGCAGCGGACGCAGGACCGTCATGTTGAACGACGCGAACGCGGCAACCGTGGCGCCGATGCCGATGGCCAGGACCAGCACGGCGGAGACGGTGAATCCCGGCGATGTCCGCATACCGCGAAAGGCGAAGCGAAGATCCTGCAAAAGGCGGTCGATCCACGTCCAGCCCCAGGCTTCCCGCGAATCCTCGCGCAATCGCAGCGAGTCGCCAAGCGGCTTGCCTTCGTTCTTCGCGGCCATCTCGCGGTGGAATTCCATCTCCTCGGCCAGTTCCTCGTCCATCCGTCGACGGTTCAGGAGGTAGTGGATTCGGCGCAACAGTTCTCTCATCTCAAGTGTTCCCTCAGGCCGTACGCAGAACGGCCTGGATGGCCTTCGTCTGCCGGTCATAGTCCGACAACTCGGCCTCGAGCTGCTTCATCCCGTCGCGGGTGAGTTTGTAGAAGCGGACTTTCCGGTTTGTTTCGGACACTCCCCACGACGCGGTAACCCAGCCCTTCAGAAGAATCTTCTGGAGCGCCGGATAGAGCGACCCCTCCTCCACCCGGAGCGCGTCCGCAGAGAGCGCGTGGATCCGCTGCGCGATCGCATAACCATGAAGCGGCCCGGAGCGAAGGACGCGAAGAATGAGGAGCACCAGGGCGCCCGGCGGCATTTCGTTCTTTGGCATAGTTAGATTAGGCATAGATTACCTATGTCTATGACAAACGGCAAGCGGAGGGGAATTGTTCCGATAAGCTTCTCGGTGCATGACGCTGAGCGGTCGGGACATCCGGATCGGGCTCGCCCTTGCGGTGGTGATCGTGGCAGCGAACGCGGCGTACGTCGCGTCGCAGCTCGGCTTCGTGCACCGGCCGCGTCAGGTGATGGAGACCGACCACCGTCACTACATCCACATGGCGATGAACCCCGAGGAGCCGGAGGATCCGCCCTACGCGTTCCGGGTCGGCGCGCCTCGGATCGCCCGGGGACTGATGGCGTTGGGCCTGTCCGCCAACCAGGCCTTCTACCTCCTCACCCAGGCCTCCCTCGTGGCGTTCCTCGCCTGCATCTTTCTCTTCCTTCGCGCGCGGGGCTTCACCGGCGAGATCGCGGCGCTCGTGATCGTCCTCATGGGGCTTACCCAGGGCGCGGTGCGGTGGTTCGAATATCAGTACTGGATGTCCGATCCCCTCTGCATGGCCCTCGTCGCCGCCGCGGTGCTCGCGATCCAGCTCGACACGCCGTGGCGCCTCGCCATCCTCCTCGGCTTCGCCGCCGGCTTCGTACGCGAGAGTTTCGTCCTCGTCCTGCCCTTCGCGTTCTTTCACACCCTGAAGCGACATGATCTCAACCAGGCCGTCATCCGAACCGCGGCCATAGCGGCCGCGTTCTTCGCGGTGTCGCTGACGCTGCGCGCGATCATCACGCCCATCGCCCCCGACGACTGGGGGTCCGGCATCGTCGACAGCATGAGCTTCCGCGCGCGACATTTCTGGGACAAGCAGTGGTATGTCCTCACCATCGGCACCTGGGGTGTCTTCGTGCCCCTGGCCCTGGCCGACTTCCGCGGCCTGGTGAGACGCCTGCGCGAGAACCTCGACCTCACGTTCCTCGCCGCCGCGACCTACGGCACGCTGATCATCTCCAACAACACCGAGCGTCCTCTCGCTTACGCCTGGCCCGCCGTGGCCGCGGCCGGGGCGGCGGGAATCAGCATGCTGGTCACCATCGTCCACACTCCCTACCGGAGTCCGTTCCAGCGCATTGCCGCCATCTGCCTCGGCGCGCAAATGGTCCACTTCGGACTTACCCGCTGGCACGATCTCTCGGGATCGAGCCTCTATCAGCCCGCGAACTTCATCGTCGCGGGAATAATGTCGGCGCTCCTGCTTGTCTGGGCCGTTCTATTTGCTAGGCTGAAGTCGAACTGAAGGCCCGCCCCTGGTTTTCGTGGGCCGCAGAATCGGAGGGTTGCCCCGCACGCGTGCCATTGCGCCCTCCCCTCACGTTGCCGCTCAAGGAGCCTCGCTTAAGACCTATGTCCACCGTGTATCGCATCGGCGAAGTCACAGACGATTACTGCACGTCCTGCCACCTTCTGCTCTCGCACGACATCGCCAGCGTCGTGAACGAACAGATTGCCAAGACCACCTGCCGCACCTGCCACAACACCCACGACTACAAGCAGGCGAAGATCCCGAAGCGGCCAGCCAAGAAGGAAGAGACGAAGCAGAGCCTGATGGAACAGGTCCTGCGCAACATGCCGCAGATGCCGCCGATGCCACCCGCCCCCGCTCCCAAGCCCCGCCGCGACCTGTGGGCCACCCTCGACCGCATCAACGACAAGAAGGAGCAGGACGGGAGCGAGCCTCAGTGAGTTCGGACGGGTCGATCCGGGTTCCCGCGATTCTCGAGAAGAAACGCGACGGACACGCTCTCACCAAGAGCGAGATCGACTTCCTCATCGCCGGATACACGCGGGGAGAGGTGCCCGACTATCAGATGGCGGCGTTCGCGATGGCCGTGTATTTCCGCGGCATGACGGACGGCGAGACGACCGACCTCACTCGCGCCATGCTGTACTCGGGCGTGGTCCTCGACCTTTCCGACCTTCGCGGCCCCAAGGTCGACAAACACTCGACCGGCGGGGTGGGCGACAAGACGAGCCTGATCCTCGCTCCCCTCGTCGCAGCCTGCGGCGCGTACGTGCCCATGATCTCGGGCCGCGCCCTCGCCCACTCAGGCGGCACGCTCGACAAGCTCGAATCGATTCCCGGCTTCCGGGTGGGCCTCTCGCTCGACGAATTCCGCGCCACCCTGCACAAGCACCGCGTCTCCTTCATCGGCCAGACGAAGGAGATCGCCCCCGCCGACAAGAAGCTCTACGCGCTGCGCGACGTCACCGCGACCGTGCCCTGCCTTCCGCTGATCACCGCGTCGATCATGGGCAAGAAGCTCTCCGAGGGCATCGACGCCCTGATCCTCGACGTGAAGACCGGGGACGGCGCTTTCATGCAGCGCTACGAGGACTCGATCGCCCTGGCCGAGCGCATGGTCGCGATCGGCAAGGGCATGGGCAAGCGCGTGGCCGCGGTCATCACGGACATGAACGAGCCGACCGGCCTCATGATCGGTAATTCGCTGGAGATCGAGGAATCGATCCAGGCGCTGCGCGGTGAAGGCCCGAAGGATCTGGTCGATCTTTCCGTGGAACTCTCGGCCTGGATGCTGGTGCTGACCGGACTTCAACCCGCCCTTGAAGCCGGTCGGACGAAGGTCCGCGAGGCACTCGCGTCGGGTGCGGGCCTCGAGATCTTCAAACGGGTCATCGAAGCCCAGGGCGGGGATCCGCGGGTGTGCGACGACACGAATCGTCTTCCTCACGCGGCGAAACGACGGGAGATCCGGGCAGATGAAAAGGGCTTTCTCGCGCAGGCGCGCTGCCGGGCGATTGGCGAGGCTTCGATGTTGCTCGGCGCCGGCCGCGACACGGTGGCCGATGTGGTCGATCCCGGAGTCGGCATCGTGCTCGGGCGCAAGGTCGGCGATGCGGTCGATCGAGGCGATGTGCTGGCGACCCTTCACTACAACGATGAGGCCCGACTTGATCGGGCGCTCATCCGGCTGAACGGGGCATTCGTTGTTTCGCAGGATCGAACGGTTCGACCTCCTCTCGTTCTCAAGGTGATCGAGTAGCCGGTGGTGGCACTTCGCAGGACCTGTCTCGGCATCGCATCCGCACTGGTGGCCCTGGTGCTCCTGCCCTCCTGCGCAGCCACCCCGAAACGCCCTGCGCCCCTCGCGACCCGCCCCGCGCCAAAGATCGGCGCCACCGCCACCGGAACCGCATCCTGGTACGGGCCGGGCTATCACGGCAAGCGCACGGCTTGCGGCGAGCGCTTCGACCAGGACGCCCTCACCGCCGCGCACGGCTCCTGGCCCTGCGGGACGAAAGTTCGGGTGACCCTCCTCTCCACGGACAAGAGCGTGGTGGTCGTGATCAACGACCTGTTCCCGAATCACAAGGGCCGGTTGATCGACGTCTCCCGCGGAGCCGCGCGAGCGATCGGCCTCATCGGGCCGGGGACTGGGAAGGTGCGGGTGGAGGTGGTGAGGTAGGTGCGGGTCGCGGACGTGAGGTGGGTGGGTTCGCGGACGTGAGGTTGGTGGGTTCGCGGACGTGAGGTTCGTGGGGTTCGCGGGCGTGAGGTTGGTGGGTTCGCGGACGTGAGGTGGGTGGGTTCGCGGACGTGAGGTTCGTGGGTTCGCGGAAGGAAACGGGATCTCGCGCTAGGCCCCGGCTTTCGCCGGGGTGACGAGAGGTCTAATCGACCGATACTGGAGCGGTGGCTCCTGAATCAACCGCGAATCAAATTCAGGTACACCGTGATGATGAGGGCGTTCGAGAAGTCGATGAAGAAAGCCCCCACCATCGGGATCACCAGGAAAGCGCGGGGCGCGGGGCCGAAGCGTTCGACGATCGAGCGCATGTTGGCCACTGCGTTTGGGGTGGCGCCGAGGCCGAAACCGCAGTGGCCGCCCGCCATCACCGCCGCATCGTAGTCGCGACCGAGGAGCCGGTAGGTCACGAACACCGCGAACGCGCCCATCATCACCACCTGAACGCTCAAGATCACCATCATGGGCAGGGCGAGTTCGAGCAGCTCCCACAGCTTCAAGGACATGAGCGCCATCGAGAGGAACAAGGAGAGGGCCACGCTGCCGAGGTCGTCGACGGTGCGATGGTCGACCTTGAGCGCGCCCGTAGCCTCCACCAGATTACGAAGCACTGCGGCTACGATCATCGCGCCGATGTAGCCGGGCAGCGTGAAATACTGACCGAGGACCTTCGAGAGCAGGCCGCCCATCCACATGCAGGCGAGGATGATGGTCAGAGTCTTGAGCAGGGTGTATGTGGTCGGAGCGTCGCCCAGAGGTTCCGTGTCGATTTCGGCATCGAGGGAAGCGTTGCGTGCCAGCTGCGAGGCCGGACTTGGCAGGTTGTCGCCGGCCTTGAGGTTGTTCCGCCGGATGAGCCAGGTCGCGACCGGGCCGCCTATAAGCCCGCCCGACACCAGGCCGAAGGTAGCCGCGGCCATCGCGAAGGTCACGGCATTCGCGAAGCCGTACTGATCTTCCATCAGTTTGCCGAACGCCGCGCCGGTGCCGTGGCCGCCGGTCATGGTGATCGAACCGCAGAGCAGGCCAAGAAGCGGATCCACGCCCATCGCCCTTGCCAGGCCTGCGCCGACCCCCGATTGAACCAGAGCCAGAAGGCTCGCCAGCCCCCAGAAGATCAGAACCTGGGGCCCGCCGATCGTAAGGAGACGGAGGCTCGCGCCCAGCCCAATGGTCGTGAAGAACGCGACCATCAGGGGCGATTGCAGCATCGTGTCGAACTCGAAGGCGAGGACACCCCCCTGGCGCAGGGCCAGGGCGAGGGCGGCGAAGAGAAAGCCGCCGACCACGGGTGCGGGAATGTTGAACCGGTCCAGGAATCCGATGCGCCGCCTCACTCCGTACCCGAGGAAGAGGAGGATCGAGGCCAGGGCGAGGGTCTGGACGAAGTCAAGCTTGATGGTCTGCAACTGGCCTCTCCGTGATGATGGTTCCCGATGATACGGCCTGAGGGGGGGGCGGCGATGCGCGGGGGTGCGCCCTGGTGAATGGGGGCAAGGATCTGGGAAGATGCCGGCATGAGCGACGATCCGGAGCGAAAGAGGAGCATGCGCGAGCAGGTCGAGGAGTACAAGCGCAAGCAGCGGGAGGCCGCACAGGAAGCCGGGGATTTTCGCCCGGCCCACGACGAAGGCGGCGATTTCGGCCCCGACAATGAGCAGGGCGACAAAGAGGAGTGGGGGCCTCCTGGGTTCGTGGACCCCGAAGCCAGGGTCAAGGAGGCGCTCGAGCGCGGCCCGAATGTGGGCCGGATCGTGGGCATCATCTTCACCTTCGTGGGGCTCATCCTCCTCGCCACGTCGGGGACCATCCTCTATTTCACCCAGGCGTCCCTGGCCGCCGAGATGGAAGCGCCGGGAATCGTGATTCGAAATGAGCTGCGGCACCACGAGAAGTCGTCGAACAGCTCGTCATCATCGCGAGGCAGCACGGATCTCTGGCACCCGGTGGTTGAGTTCAAGCTCGCGGATGGCCCGGCGAAAACCGTCGAAATGGCGTCCGGAGGCTGGCCGAAGGAGTGGGACGAGGGCGACACCGTGACCGTCCGCTACGACCCCGCAAAGCCCCTCAAAGCGCGCATCGGCGGCGATTTCGGCATGGACTACTTCCCGTCCATCCTCACCGGGTTCCTGGGCTTCGTCTTCTTCATCGTGGGCGCGTCGGTGTGGCGCTTCCTCGGGAAGGTGTAGCGGCTACTTCTTCTGGGCGAAACTGAAGCCGAACCGGCCCTTGATGCAGAGGTGGCCGCTCGTGACGTAGTGATCGGCCGGTGAGGTCACCTTCACGATCTCGTTGTCCTGGACGTGAAGCTCGAGATCGCAGCCGACTCCGCAGTAAGGGCAGATCGTGGAGGTCACCTTCTGCTTCGTCTCGTCCCACGTACCCTCCTTACGCATCTTGTGCTCGCTGCTGAACATGAGAGCGCCGGTGGGACAGACGCCGATGCAGTTGCCGCAGTAGACGCAGGCGGAGTCGGTGAGGGGAACCGAATACTCGGTGGAGATGCGCGCGTCGAAACCGCGGCCGGCCACCGCTATCGCGAAGGTGTATTGCGCATCCTCGCCGCAGGCCTCGACGCACTTGTAGCAGAGGATGCATTTGCTGTAGTCGCGCATGTAGAGATCGTTGTCGATCTTCTCGGGCTGGGCCACGGTCGAAGCCTTCGCGACATCGGGGGCCTCGTGGTGACCGGGCTCGGCGTGATCCCTCTGGTAGCGCGACTCGGGCGAAGGGGATGAAGCGTCGGCCCCGAAGCGCGCGGGGTCCGCCTGGTACTTCTCCATCCACTCGTGGGTCTTCCCGCCCGCGGTGGAGAGATCGACCGATGAGCCGAGGAACTCGAGAACCAGCTTGCGCGAATGGCGGACCCTCTCGGTGTCCGTCTTCACTTTCATCCCGGGTTCGGCTTGGCGTGCGCAGGCGGGAACCAGAACGCGCGCGCCCTCGAGTTCCACCACGCACACCCGGCAGGCATTCATCGGGGTGAGGTTTGTGGCGTAACAAAGCGTCGGCGTCTCGATCGCCGCCTTTGTGCAGGCGTCGAGAATGGTCTGCCCTTCGCGGACCTTCACGGGAAGGCCGTCGACCTCGAGCGCGATCATCCGGACCGGCGCTTCGATGGGAACGAAGCCCTGCGTGCTCATCTCACCCCTCCCTCGAACATCCTGAGCCGGGTCACCGCCGATTGAACCACCGACCCGGCGGTCTGGCCGAGACCGCAGATCGAGGCATCCTTCATCACCTGGCCGATCTCGTCCAGAAGGCGGATCTCGTCGGCCACGGTCGCGCGCGTGCGCTTTTGAGCGATGCGGTGGAGCGCTTCTTCCTGGCGCACCGTTCCGACGCGGCAGGGCACACACTGGCCGCACGACTCATCGCGGAAGAACTGCGCGATGCGCAGGAGGGTATCTACGAGGTCGACGGTCTGGTCGAAAACCGCGACCACACCCGAGCCGAGGGTCACCCCGCGTTCGCGCGCGGCCTCGAAGGACAGCGGCAGATCGAGTTCGTTCGGGCCGATGAAGCCACCGGCGGCGCCCCCGAGGAGAATCGCCTTGATCTTCCGGCCCGGACGCAGGCCGCCCGCAATATCCAGCAGCTTTGAAAGCGGCGTGCCGCACTCGACCTCGTACGTGCCGGGCTTCTCGATGTGGCCGCTGACGCAGAAGAGGCGGGTGCCGGTGGAACCCGGCGTGCCGAGCGCCGCATAAGCCGCGGCTCCCATGGTGAGGATGAGGTTCACGTTCACCAGGGTCTCGACGTTGTTGATGCCGGTCGGCTTGCCGAAAAGTCCGTGGGTGACTGGAAACGGGGGCTTGCTCCGAGGCTCGCCCCGCCTGCCTTCGAGGGAGTTGAAAAGCGCCGTTTCCTCGCCGCAGATGTAGGCGCCGGCGCCGCTGCGCATTTCGAGGTCGAACCTGAAAGCGCCGCCCATGACGTTGTCGCCAAGGAATCCGCGGGCCCGCGCCTTGGTGATGGCGTTCTCCAGACGCTGCTTCGCCAGCGGATATTCGCCGCGCAGGTAGATGAACCCCTTCTCGGCCGCCATCGCGTAACCGGCGATGGTCATCGCTTCGATGAGGGCGAATGGGTCGCCCTCCATCACCACCCGGTCCTTGAACGTGCCGGGCTCGGACTCGTCGGCGTTGCAGACGACGTAGTGCGGACGCGCGGGCTGCTGGGCTACCGCTTCCCACTTCACGCCGGCGGGAAACGCCGCGCCGCCGCGGCCGAGCAGCTTCGCGTCCTTGATTTCGCGGATGGTCATGGCGGGGCCGATCTCGATGGCGCGGCGAAGCGCCGCGTATCCGCCCTGCGACCGGTAACCATCGAGCGACGTGGGGTCGACGGCGCCGATGCGCGCGAGCAGGCGGCGGCCGGTGGGGGGACCCACCGCGAGAACCGGTTCGAGATCCACTTTCTCGTCGCTGATGCTCGACCGGATCCAAGCGGGGGTGGCCGGAGCGAGCGTCTCGTTCGGGCGGTACTTCCCCGCTTTCTGGACGAGAACCGCGGGAGCCTTCTCGCACAGGCCGAGGCAGGGGCTCCTGATCCACATCAGACCCTCGTTCTCTTCGTGGGCCGGGCCAATGCTCTCGCGGCAGGCGACCGCTACTTCGGTGGCGCCATTCACGCGGCAGATCACGTCATCGCAGACGTGCACCACGGTGCGCGGGCGTTCCACCACCGAGAAAAGCGCATAGAAGCTCGCGACGCCGAAGACCTCGGCCGGGGGAACGCCCAGCCGGCGCGCGATGTGGTTCAATCCTCCCGGACTGATCCACCCCGCCCGACTCTGGAGCGCATGCAACGCCGGAAGCAGCAGACTCCGCCGCTCGACGCTTCCACGATTCTGCCGGGAGACGCGAGGAGCTCCATCATCATCGGGCGCCTCGGCCGGGCCGAGGATCTGATCGACGGCTTCACGCTCGTCGTCGGTGGGAACGTCGGTCGTGAAGTGAAGATCCACGAGAGTGACTCTACCTAGCGGCCACGGGCGTCGCCAGCTTTTCGATGCGGACGGCCGCGGCCTTGAACTCCGCCGTGCCGGACTTGGGATCGGTCGCGTCAATGGTCAGCCGGTTCGTCTCGACCTCCTCCGGGAAATGGAAGCTCATGAAGACGAGGCCCGAGCGAAGGCCGGGGTCGATGCGGACCTTGGCGATGACGTCGCCCCGGCGGGAGACCACGCGGACCCGCTCGTCGGCGGCCACGCCCAGCGCCTGCGCCTCGGCGGGCGAGATCTCGATCGCTTCGCCCTCACGCAGGGGCGAGGCGTAAGCGCGGGTCTGCACGCCGGTGTTGTACGAATCGAGTTTCCGGCCGGTGGTGAGCCGAAGCGGAAATTCGGGGGTGATCTTGTCGACCGGCGGGTCGTCGACCACGGGCGAGAAGGGCGCCAGGCCCCCGCGGGCTTCGGCATCCTTGTCCCAGAGTCGGGCATGGAGGAACTTCGTGCCCGGGTGGGTTTCATCGGGGCAGGGCCACTGGAGACCGCCGAGGGTATCGAGGCGCGCCCACGACATGCCGCGGTGCATCGGCGAAAGAGAGCGGAGCTCATCCCAGGCCTGCCGCGCGGTGAGTTCAGGCCACGGGGCGCCGAGACGCCGCGCGAGCTCGGCGATGATCCAGATGTCGTCCTTTGCGTTGCCGGGAGGATCGAGGGCTTTGCGCACACGCTGAACCCGGCGCTCGCTGTTGGTCACCGTGCCGTCGGTTTCGAATGCGGCCACCGACGCGGGAAAAACGACGTGCGCGAGTTCCGCCGTCTTGGTCATGAAGATGTCCTGGACGATCAGCATGTCGCGCGTCTTCAACAGGTGTTCGGCGCGGGTGAGGTCGGCCTCGGAGGACGCGGGGTTCTCGCCGATGACATAGAGAGCGCGCAGGTCGCCGTGTTCCATCGAATCGAACATCTGGGTGAGGTGCAGGCCGTACTTTGGGATGATGGGAACACCCCAGGCCTTCCCGAAGCGTTTGCGCGCATCGGCGTCCTTCTCGATGTCCTGGAACCCCGGAAGCTTGTTCGGGATGGCCCCCATGTCGCCGCCGCCCTGGACGTTGTTCTGACCGCGCAGCGGATTGAGGCCGCTGCCATAGCGGCCGACGTGACCGGTGAGCAGGCCGAGATTGATGAGCGAGAGGACGTTGTCCACCGCGTTGTGATGCTCGGTGATCCCAAGCGTCCAGCAGAGAATGGCGCGATCGGCCTGGGCGTACATGTGCGCGAGTTCGCGGATGGAGGCGGCGGGGATGCCGGTGGCGCGCTCGCCGCGTTCGAGGGTCCAGTCCATCACACAGGCCTGATAGGAAGCGAAACCGGAGGTGGCGTTTTGAATGAAGGCCCGGTTATGGATGCCGCTCACGATGATCTCGCGCGCGATCGTGTGGGACAAGCCGATGTCGGCGCCGACATTGAGGCCGAGCCACAGGTCCGCGAACTGGGCGGACGAAGTCTTGCGGGGATCGACGACCACGAGCTTCGCGCCGTTCCTGATCCCCTTCAGGACATGGTGGAAGAATATGGGGTGCGCGTCACGCGCATTCGAGCCCCACAAGACAATGAGGTCCGTATGCTCGACTTCCTCGTACGAGCTTGTTCCCCCGCCTGCTCCGAATACCGTCGCCAGACCGACGACGCTTGGGGCGTGTCAGGTTCTGTTGCAACTGTCGATGTTGTTGCTCTTGAGCACCTGGCGGATGAACTTCTGGGCGACGAAGTTCATCTCGTTGGTGGCCTTCGAGCAACTGAAGATGCCGACTCCCGCGCCGCCCTTGGCGTCGGTCGCGGTCTTGAGGCCCGCCGCCGCGCGATCCAGCGCTTCGTCCCAGGTCGCGACGCGAAGCACGCCGTTGTCGCGAACCATAGGCTCAGTCAGCCGAGGCAGTCCGTTGTGCATTCGCTTTCCTCCTTTGAGAGGGTTTCTTGTAGCCAGGAGAATCATACGGCGGCTCCGGCCAAGCAGCGTGGTCGTCACGCGGCTGAGGAAAATCGTATCGTTGGGGCATGAACGAACCCGTCGTCCGGGTCACCGACCTCACCCGTCGCTTCGGCGGGAAGTCAGCCCTTGACTCGGTCAGCCTCTCGATGACGCCCGGCGCGGTGTACGGCCTGGTCGGCATCAACGGCGCGGGCAAGACCACGTTGATCCGGCACCTGCTCGGCCTGCTCAGAGCGGAGAGCGGATCGGTGCGGGTCTTCGGTCTCGATCCGGTCACCGATCCGGTCGGCGTGCTCTCGCGCGTGGGTGACCTCTCCGAAGAAAACGATCTTCCCCCGTGGATGAGTGTCGAGGAGCTGATGCGCTACTCGCGCGCGTTCTATCCGCGCTGGGACGATGCCTATGCCGAGGAACTGCGGCAGGCCTTCGCTCTTGACCTGGGCGCGAAGATCAAGACGCTCTCCAAGGGACAAAAGGCGAGGGCGGGACTGCTGATAGCACTTGCCTACAAGCCCGAGCTTGCTGGTCCTCGACGAACCCTCGTCCGGTCTCCACCCTGTTGTGCGCCGCGACATCCTCGGCGCGGTCATGCGCACGGTCGCGGACGAGGGCCGCACCGTTCTCTTCTCATCGCATCTTGGTCCTGGGCGTCGTGTTCGCTCTCCTCGGCATCCCCGTGGCGATGGCCCTCGCCGGCGCGGTGTCGTTCAACATCCAGAATCAGAACAACGGCGTGCTCGTCTCCTCGGGCGACGAGCGCGAGTACCTGCTGTACGTGCCGCAAAGCTATGACCGCACCCGGCCGACGCCGCTCGTGATCAGCATGCACGGCGGGGCGATTTGGCCGAAGGTTCAGTGGGACATGAGTCGATGGAACGAGTTGGCCGGTCGTCACGGGTTCATCGTTGTCTATCCGTCGGGAACCGGGCTGGCGCGGCAGAAAGTCTGGCGCGCGGGCCAGGGCGGCAGCCCGAAGGACGTCGTATTCATTTCGGATTTGATCGACGCGCTTCAGGCGTCGTACAACATCGACCCCACGCGGGTCTACGCGGACGGCCTTTCCAATGGCGCAGGCATGGCCTTCAGGCTCTCCTGCGAGTTGTCGGACCGGATCGCCGCGGTGGGGATGGTGGGGCCCGCGGTGTTTCTACCGTGGGAGAGATGTGAGGGCCCCCGACCGGTGCCGACGATCGTGTTTCATGGGACGGCCGATCGGTGGACTCGTTACCACGGCGGCAAGGCGTGGATGGCCCGCAACCACGTGTTTCCGGATATCCCGACCTGGGCCGCCACCCGGGCGAGGCGAAATGGGTGCGAACCGAAACCGATGGAATCCGTGGTGGCCGCCGATGTCACCCGCTCCGAGTACAGGAACTGCACCGGCGACGCGGCCGTGGAGCTTTACACGATCCACGGAGGAGGCCACACCTGGCCCAGCGGCGGACCCTTGCCGGAATGGTTTGTCGGCAAGACGACCCGGAGCATCGACGCCTCGGGTCTCATGTGGGACTTCTTCCTTGCCCACCCACTCTCAGAAGCGGGAAGGAACTGAGCGGGACGGTGCGGTGGCTCGGCGGCTACTCGGCCCGGAGGGCGACCATCGGCCGCACCTGGGTGGCCCGCCGCGCCGGCACGAACACCGAGAAGAGCGAGATCAGAGCAACCAGGCCGAACACCGCTATGTAAGTCACGGGATCGAGCGCGCTCACCCCAAACAGCATGCTCGCGATTCCGTCTCGGCCGAACGTGGCGATGGCGAGGGCGATGGCGAGACCGATCGAGAGGCCAAGCGCAATCTGACGCGCGCCCTGACGCAGGACCATCGAGAGGATCTTTGACGCCCCGGCGCCAAGGGCCATGCGCACGCCGAACTCCACGGTCCGCTGGCTCACCGAGAAGGACATGACACCATAGATCCCGACCGCGGCGAGCAGGATCGCCACGACGCCGAGAGCCGAAAAGAGCGTGGCCACGATCCGGTTCACCGCCACCGCGCCATCGAGATGGAACTTCGGGGTGGCCGCGAAGTAGAGGGGCAGGTTCGCATCGACCTTCCGCACTTCGCGGCGCAGGTCGGGAAGAATCGCCTCGGCACTCTGCCCGCCGCGCGGCTTCACGATGACCGTCGCGAACTGGTTGGCGATGGGCTCCGCGGCCGCGGGGCCGAAGGGCACCGAATAGAACGGGACGTAGAAGCCGCTCTCCTCGACATTGTTGTTGTTGAAGGGGGCGGACATGCGGACGTTGCTCACCACGCCCACGATGGTGCGCCATGGGCCGGACTGGTTGCTGCCGTCGCCCGTGCGGAACCGCCGGCCAAGAGCGCTCTCGCGCCCGAAGTGCTTTTCGGCGAAGAAGGAATTCACGATGGCCACCGGCTGTTTCGTGTCGAGATCATCGTCGGCGAAATCACGGCCTTCGAGGAGCTTCTGGCCCATCACGCTGAAGAAACCCGGAGACACCTGCTCCAAGTTGACGTTTGGACGATCGCCCTTGGCCGCATACGTCTTTCCTTCGACCTCAATGGGACCGTTGCCCGAGAAAACCATCTGAAACCGGCTGGTGAGGGCCACCGCCTCGAACTGAGCGGAGGAACGAAGGGTGGTGAGGAGACGATCGAAGAACAGCTTGCGCGCCGCGGACGTCGGATAGTCGCCGTCCATGAGGCCCATGCGCGCGGACATGATCCCCGCGGTGTCGTAGCCATAGTCGATCGTCTGCTGGTTCACGATCGATCGGACCTGGAGCACGGAGCCGATGAGGAGGATGCACGTCACCGCGATCTGGAAGACCACCAGGCCGCGGGTCATCAGGCCCACATGGCGCGAGCTGTTGCCGCGGCCGCTGTCCTTGAGGGTCGAGGCGGTATCGGCGCGCGACGACATCAGCGCGGGCAGGAGACCGGAGACGAGAGCCGCGATGAACGTCGCGAGAACGGTGACGAAGAGGGCGAGGCGGTCAATCTCGAAGACCATCCACTTGGGCGGACCGTTGTTCTGGCTTCGCATCGCGGCCGCGAACCAGTCGGTGCAGACATAGGCGAGGCCGATTCCCATCACCGCGCCGATTACCGCCACCAGCAGGCTTTCGGTCAGCATCTGGCGGATCAGCCGGATGCGCGTGGCTCCAAGCGAGGAGCGGATCGCCAACTCCTTGAGCCTTATGGTCGCGCGAGAGAACTGCATGTTCATCACGTTCACGCAAGCGATGAGCAGGACACCCACGCCGAAGGCGAACATGGTGAGGAGCATGCCGCGAACGGGAAGGGGCGTGAAGGTCTGGATCAGCGGGCGAACCTGCGCATCGTTGAACTGTTTGTTGGTGTCGGGGTACGCAGAGGCGAATCGGCGCGCGAAGCCTGCGAACTCAGCCTGGGCCTGGGCCACCGACACGCCCTCGCGGATGAGGCCGAGCACCGCAGGATTGTTCGCCTGGGGGTCGTTGCGAGCGCGGACCGGGAAATCCGAGTAAAGCGGAGTCCAAATCTCCTCGTTGTTCGGGAAACTGAAGCCTTGAGGCATCACGCCGATGATGGTCGCCGGCTTGCCGTTCAGACGGACGTCTTTGCCGAGGACGCTCTGGGCTCCGCCGAAATCGCGCTGCCAGATCCCGTGGCTGAGCAGAAGGACCTTGGGGGCGCCGGGCTGGTTGTCCTCGAGCGTGAAATCGCGGCCGATCGCCGGCTGAACCCCGAGGATGCGAAGGAAGTCCTCGGTCATGTAGGCCCCGGTGTAGCGCCGAGGCTCGCCGTCGACGGTGAGGTTCACCGTAGAGCCATTCAGGTAGGCGGCCATCTTCTCGAAGGACTTCTGCTCGTGACGGAACTCCTCGAAGTCCATCGCATACACCTGATTATTCGCCCCAAACGGCGACTGGGTGGTGGGGTCGATGAAAGTGACGTCGGTCAGGCGGTCGGCGTTTGGAAAGGAGAAGCCGCGGATCATGGTGGCATTGACCATGGTGAACATCGTGGTCACGGCGCAGATCCCGAGGGCCAGGACGAACACCGCAATGGCGGCAAAACCCTTGTCCTTGACGAGGACGCGAAAGCCGATGCGGAGGTCCTGGAGGAAGGTCTCTCGAATCATGGTTATCCGGTTAAACGAGCCCGGCCGTCGGAAGGTTCCGTTTAAGGCGCGTACTTCTCCATGGGGATGCGGTGTTCTCCGCGGAACCAGCCATTGTCGGATGTGAAGAAGACCCAGGTGTGGGGCGTTTGCCGTTCCGTCATTCCGCCGAAAGCCGGAATCTGGCGGGTACCGCGGTTGGCGAATCGCGGCGAACCGAGCCGCGTAGGTTTCGTCGATGGGGCGAAGCGGCGGCTTCTGCAGCCGAACACGACCACGAGTGCGTCCACGATCGCGATCAGCTCGAACGCGCTTCGGCTTCGATTTGTCTCAATCTCGCAGAGGGCTGCGCACGCCGGGCCCGGCCTTCGTTCGAGGAGGGCGGGTGTCGCGGGTTCTGGACGGAGTCTCCGCGCTAGGCCCCGGCTTTCGCCGGGGTGACGGAGGGCGGTGGGCGAGGGCGGGGGCGGGAGCGGGGGCGGGAGCGAGGGCGGGAGCGAGGGCCGCGAGAGCCGATGCCGGGGTCCTGAAGGAGTCAATCCTGGCGGATGGCCTCCGCGATCGGCAGTCGGGCCGCGCGGGCCGCGGGCAGCAGACCGCCCAGCACACCCATGGCCAGGGCGAAAAGCATGGCGGCCGCGAGAATCTCCGGCGTGACGCGGAAAGCGAAAGCGACTTCGCTGAAGCTCTGGAGGTTCGAGGTGCTTGTGGAGTAGCCGTCCAGAGTGAGGGCGCCCGCGCAGCCGAGCGCGCCCCCGAGGGCGCCGAGCACCACCGACTCGGCGACGAATGAAGTCAGGATCGCGCCGCGGGAGAAGCCGATGGCGCGAAGGGTGCCGATCTCACGGGTGCGTGAAGCCACCACGCGGTACATCGTGTTCATGGCCGCGAATACGGCGCCGATTCCCATCACCACCGCGACGAGACCGCCGAGGAGCCGGATGGTCCTCGCCACCGGCCCCGCCTGGTCTTCGTAGTACTTCCGTTCGGAAGCCACCTTGAACGGCATGTCGGGCTGCCCCCGAACCCAACGATCGAGCTCGGCGATCTGGGCCGGGTTCCTGACCCTAACCACCAGCGAGTTGGACCCAGCACCTTGCCGCAGCGAAGAGCGGAGCACTTCGTAGTCTCCCCAGATCTCGCTCTCAAAGGCGGCGCCTTCCGACTCGAAGACGCCGACGATACGAAGCTGCTTCTTCCGGTACTTCAGGATTCCACCCAGTTCGAGACCGGCCACTCGATCGAGAATCCGTCGTCCGACGATCACCTCCTCGAGACCCGCCTTGAAGTTCCGGCCCGCGGTGAAGCGGACTCCCGTGCGCACCTGAAACGCCTGGGCGGTGACCGAACGAAGGACAACGTTTGTGCGCTTCCCGTCCGCTTTTCGAGGCAAAGCCATGACCGCGACCCACTCCCACGATGCGAGAGGCCGCCCGTCCGCTCCCACCGCCGGTTGAAGGTGTTCGAGGATCGCGTTGCGTTGGTCAATATTCACGCGCGAGGTGATCTCCGAGTTCGACCCGCGACTGACGATCATCACGTTGTCGTCCCGGCCGGTCCCGCGAAGGGCCATCGCGAACCCCTGCGACATCGCGGTGAGAACCACGAAGACCGCGACCACGAGGGCGATTCCGCCGACCGCGAGCAGGGCCACGGTCCAGCGCTCGCGGACATTGCGTATGTTGTAGGCGAGGGGCAGGGCCATGGCTCAGTTGCTCCGGAGCATCTCGGTGACCCGGGCCCGATAAGCGCCCCAGGCGGGCAGGAAGCCCGCGGCGAGACCCAGACTCAACGCGACACCGAGGCCAAAGAGGGCCACCGCGGGCTGGAGTTCGAGGTGCGAGATCCCGAGGACCGTCTGTCCGGGCGCCCCGTTCATGGCCGCGATCGCCCACAGGGCCCCCCCAATCCCGAGGGCGCCGCCCGCCACGCCAAGCAGCAGGGCCTCGGTGAGGATCAGCCCCATCACCTGGGCGCTGCCGAAGCCGACCGTCTTGAGCACCGCAATCTCCTTCCGCCTCTCGCGCACCGCCATGCTCATGGTGTTTGCGGTGACGAGGAGGATGGTGAAGCAGACCGCGAGGCCGATGCCGTTCACCAGCACCCCCAGATCCCCCACCATCGAGATGAAGTTGGCGCTGAAGGCCTTTTCGGTCTCGGTGTAGGTCTCGTCGCTGGAGTTCTCGAACAGCCCGTCGATCGCCGCCGAGATCTCGGCCGCCCGGGACGGATCGTCGATTTCAACCATGAAAAACTGAGTCTGGCTCATCGCCGCCAGGCTTTCCTTGAGGTACTTGAAGTGGAAGATCATCTGGTTCGTCTCGGTGCCGGGGTACTTGTCGAGGTCGGTGTCGAGAAAGCCCCGCACCACGAACTCGAAGGGGCCGCTCTTCTTCCTCATGCCGGGGACGAAGCTTTGAAGGAAGAAGCGATCGCCGATCCCCCAGCCGAACTTCGCCCCGAGCTCGCGACCGATGACGCACCCCTGCAGGTCGCCCTGAAAGTCGCGGAACTGGTCGGGCGGCACCGTGAACTCGGGGTTCATCGCGAAGTACGGTTCAGCCTCCACCGCGAGGTTCTGGAACACCGTCGTCCAGTCCGTCTCGCCTGAAGCCCCGGGGTCCACCTTCCCTTCCTTGCGCGCCATCAAGACGCCGCCGAAGGCAGTGAGCGCGGATACGCGCCTTACCCCGGGCACGGTCTGGATGCGGGGGCCATGAGTGAGCGGCACGACGCCGATGAGACTCATCGCGTTGCGGGTCACGATGCGCCGCGGGCTGCGGCCTTCGATGAAGCCGTCCAGGTGGGTGAGGATGGTCCTTAAGGTGCAGAAGAGGAAGACGCACAGAGCCATCGAGACCACGGTGCTTGCGGTTCGCACCCAGGTGGCGGAGAGATGTCGCAGAACGAACGGGAGGAACTTCATCGGGCGCCGGTGTCGGGTGCTATGGGCAATGCCGACGATATAAACAAACCTTACCCCTACGGTTTCTTCGCGAGCGCGCGTCGCCAGTTTTGCACGAGGGCGATGGACCCCGGGCCGGCGCGTTCGGGGATGATCGCGATGAACCTCTGACGGTCGGGCATGGCGTCGAGCCAGCTGATGTCAGGGGGAAGGCGGAACTGCTGACGGGGCATCCCGGCGCGGGGATCGGGGCCGAGGTCGAGGTCGGCGCGCCACAGAAATCGCAGTTTGTCGTCCGCAAAGAGAAGGGACCGGCCATCGGGCATCCACCATGGAACGATCGCCCCACCTTGCGAAACCTGAAGCCTCCGGCCCGGAGCGGGAAGTGACTGGATGTAGATCTCGAAGCGACCGGTGTCATCCGAGGCGTGGGCGAGCCATCGGCCATCGGGCGAGAACGGTCCCGAGTTGTCCCGGTTGGCGCCGTGGACCACGCGTGTGAGCTCGCCCTCTCCGGTCGAGGCGAGGAGCCAGACGTTCTGCTGCGAGTCGGGATCGAGCTGAGTGAGGGCGAGCCACTTCCCATCGCGCGACCAGGCGCTGACATTCTTGAAGGGCTTGCCGTTGCGATACAGCGGCGCCTCGGGCGAGGCGTCGAGGACGGTCTTGATGTAGACCTCCTGAGCCCCCTCACGATCGGCGGCGAAGACCACGCGCGCGCCGTCGGGCGACCACACGGGAACGTCATTGCGGCCGCGCCCGGAGGAGAGAGGCGCCGCACCCCCGCGAGCGAGGTCGGAAAGCCAAAGGCTCGACTCCGAGGGCGACATGGATCTCACGAAGATCGCCCGGCTTCCGTCGGGCGAGATGGTGACGGTGTCATAGTGCCCGGGCGGCAGATTGAGGTCACCGGTGACCCGGCCCGCTCCGTCCACCCACACCGCGCGCGTATTCGTCGAGGGTGTCGAGAAGTAGGCGAACGCTCCGGTCTGCGACACGGAGGCCGAGGTGCCCGCGGTGTAGGAGAAAGCCGGATCGAGGATGCTCGTGGGTTCATCGTCGAGTGCTATGGGATCGCCGGTGATCCGGAGCGTCCTCGCGTCAAACCCCTGGGCGGCGAGTCGGCCCTGCCGCACGTAGAGGAGATACCCGGGATCGGCATAAACCGGCGCTCCTTCCATGGCGCCAACGAGGGTCGGCGTTCCCCCGGAGAGCGACCCCGCGAAGATGTCGAACTTTCCATCCCGCCCCGGCAGGGCCGCGTAGAGGAAGTGATCTCCGTCAGGCAGGAAGGTCGGGAAACGATGTCCATACTGCCCGCGGGTCAGGTCGAGGGTGGTGACCGGGAGGGGCGGCCCGCCGGCTTCGGGGATGCGCTGCAACGGCCCCGACCAGTTCGGGGCGAACACGATCGCCTTCGATGAACTCCACGTCGCACCCCTTCCGTTCGCGGTATCGGCAAGCACATCCGCCCGTCCTCCCGCCGCGGAGATGACCTTGAGTTTCGTGGGTGTGAAAAATCCGATGCGCTGCGAGTCGGGCGACCAGAAGGGCAGATTGCCGCCATCCGCGTCGTCGAGCTTCCGCGCCGTCCTCGCGTCGAGCGACCTCACCCAGATCTGCGACTCCGACCGCGTGGCATCGCCCACCACGAAGGCGACCTTGGTCCCGTCCGGCGAGATCGCGACCCCGGTGGGATCAGGGAACAGTGACTCTCCGGGCGGCGCCATGATGGACAGGCGCGTCAGGGCCGTGGGCACTTCGGGCCGCAGCCCCCGCCAGACGAGGCTCGTGAGCAGCGTGGCCGCGATGGCGCCGATGGCCGCCCCGACGAGCCAGGCCCGGATCGAGGGCGGGGCCACGGTGGCAATCGAGGTTGCCCCGGAAACGGGAACGTCGGGCGCTTCGAGATCGAGCCTCGCATCGGCGATGTCGTGGAGGCGTTGCTTCGGATTCCGATCGAGACACCGGCGGAGGAGTTCGCGCACTCGTCCCGGAGTGGCGGCGGGCAGCGTTCCCCAGTCGGGATCGCGGGTCAGGACCGCGGCGAGGATGTCGCTCGACGTCTCTCCGGTGAAGAGACGGCGTCCGGAGAGCATCTCGTAGAGCACCACGCCGAAGGCCCAGATATCGGAACGCTTGTCGACCTTCTTTCCGCGCGCCTGCTCGGGGCTCATGTACGCCGCGGTGCCGAGGATGATGCCAGCCTCGGTGCTCTGACGCGTCATGGTGGGCGAGTGCGCGAGGCTCTCGGAGCTCGCGAGGCCGGAGTCGGCCTCGATGGCCCTGGCCAGGCCGAAATCGAGAACCTTCACCTTCCCGTCGGGCGTGACCTTGACGTTTGCGGGCTTGAGGTCGCGGTGGACGATGCCGCGTTCGTGGGCTTCTTCCAGGGCCTGGGCGATCTGTCTCGCGATCGTGATGGCCTCGTCGATCGGGATGGCGCCCGCCTTGAGCCGCTGGGCCAGATCGTCGCCCTCGACAAACTCCATGGCCAGCGCCACCGTGCCGGTCGCCTCATCCTCCTCGAGCCCAAAGATCCCCGCGATGTTCGGATGATTGAGGGAGGCGAGGATCTGCGCCTCGCGCTTGAACCGCGCCACCCGCTCCTGGTCCTGCGCGAACGCCTGGGGCAGCACCTTGATCGCGGCGTCCCGGCCGAGCTTCGTGTCCCGTCCCCGAAACACCTCGCCCATGCCGCCCGCACCGATCGGCGAAACGATTTCGTAGGGCCCGAGGCGGGTTCCCTTCGTCAGGGACATCCTTCTAGTGTCCTGCCTCGTCGGTCCGCGTTAAGTGCGAGCGCCGAGGCGCGCCCCGATTCGCGAAGCGCCGAGGAGCCGCGAGTGTCCTCAAATATTCGGGGAGCGTCGTCGTGGTGCGAATCACGCGAGGATCGTAGCACCGAGGGCGGGGCTCGCCACACTAGACTCGGGGCCGATGGTTCCGCCTTTCCGACCCCGCCTCGCTGTGCTCTTTCTCATGTTCGGGTCGGCGCTTGTCCTCGCCCAGAGCCCGGGCGAAACGGCCCTGGCACAACTCATCCTGGATATTGGGAAGCAGCGCCTGGCCGGACACCCCCTGGCGCTCCCCGAGGGCGTTGACCCGCGATACTCGAAGCGACTCGAAGATGTCTCCGAGCGCCGCTTCGCGGAGGAGGCGCGGACTCTGGCCGGATTCGACGACCGGCTGAAGGCCATCGATCGCGCAACCCTGGGCCCCGCCCTCAAGACCGACGCCGAAATCCTCTTCCGGCAGTTGCGCGACCGGCAGGCCGAGTTGCGCTTCCGTGCTTTCGAGACGCCCCTTGGCTCGCGCGAAGGGTTCCACTTCGAAATCTCGGCCCTGCCCGACAAGTACAACTTCGATCAGGTCGCGGAGTTCGACGAATACATCGCGAAGCTCCAGTCTTTCCGCGAGCACGCGGCGCAGAACATCGCTTTGTTGCGCGCGGGCCTGAAATCCGGCCGCACCCTCCCGAAAGACGTGCTCGGCGGTTATGACGAGCCGGTGGCGGCCCTCATCGTCGACAACGTGGACGACGTGAAGGAGAGCCTGCTCTATAGGCCTTTGATCAACGTACCCGCGGCCTTCCCCACCGCCGACCGGGAACGAATATTGCGCGATGGGACGGCGGCGCTGCGGGACTCGGTGATGCCCGGCCTCAGGGACTTCCTCGCGTTTCTGCGCGCCGAGTACCTGCCCGGAGCTCGCGCCACGCTTGGAGTGAGCGCCCTGCCGGACGGCGAGGCCTTCTACCGCCATCGCATCCTGATGCACACGACCCTCCCTCTGTCACCGCGGGAGGTTCATGAAACCGGCGAGCGGGAAGTCGCGCGGATCCGCGCCGAGATGGAGCAGGTGATCCGGCGCGCCGGGTTCAAGGGGACCTTCGCCGAGTTCATCAGGTTCCTCCAGGACGACCCGCGATTCACGGTCGATACCGAGGAGAAGTACCTCCAGGCGGTGGCACTCGCGGCCAAGCGGATGGATGGTGCACTGCCTCGGATCTTTTCGCTCCTGCCCCGAACACCCTACGGCATTCGGCCGATGCCGGAACGGATCGCCATACGCCAGTCGGCCGGCTACTACGATTCGGGCGATGCGGAGGGAACCCGCGCGGGCTTCGTGAACATCAACACCTCCGACATCCGGGCGCGACCGCTCTACGTGGCCGAATCTCTGGCGTTTCACGAAGGCGTGCCCGGGCATCACTTCCAGATCATGCGAACGCGGGAGAACACCGCACTTTCCGACTTCCGACGCAGGCTCGGCATCACCGTCTTTGTCGAGGGCTGGGGCCTTTACGCCGAGCGCCTGGGCCGTGAGGTCGGATTCTTCCAGGATCCCTACAACGACTTCGGCCGACTGACCTACGAAATCTGGCGGGCGGTTCGCCTGGTGGTCGACAGCGGTGTTCACGCTCTCGGCTGGACGCGCGCCCAGGCCATCGCGTACATGGCGGAGAACACCGGCTTCAAGATCGGCCCATCCACCGCCGAGGTGGACCGTCACATCACCGAGGCGGGGCAGGGCCTCGCTTACACGTTCGGAATGATCAAGATTCTCGACCTGCGAAAGCGGGCCGAGGAGAGGCTCGGGCCGAAGTTCGACCTCAAGGCGTTCCACGAGGCGGTCCTAGGAAACGGGGCGCTCCCCCTCGACCTCCTGGATCTTGAAGTCACGGCCTGGATCGAGACGACCGCCAAGGCCGGTCAGCAAAAATGAGCGGGCGCTTGAGATAGCGGACCCCAAGAACGCTCTGCGGCAAGGGACGGTTCGAATGCATGGTACGGTGGGTTTGTTGTGACCCTAACCGGCGGATCCAGGCTCGGTCCCTACGAAATCCTCTCTGCCATCGGCGCGGGCGGGATGGGCGAGGTGTTCCGGGCGCGGGACGCGAAGCTCAACCGGGATGTCGCGCGTCCCTGAAGCATCCGAGCATCGCGGCGATCTATTCGTTTGAGCGGCTGCCTGCGGGCGCTCAGGGACCGGACCAGCGCCAGAGTTGCAAATTGCTTGATAGCGGTCAGTCTTCAAGTTTCCCCGACCGCGACCACTCACTATCTCGACATCCTTGAGCAGACCTTCATGGTGCGCCGGTTGCCCCCGTTCTTCGCGAACTTGAAGAAACGCCTGGTCAAGTCTCCCAAGGTCTATCTGCGCGACAGCGGCCTCCTCCATTCGCTGTTGGGCCTGGAGGACCTCGAAACGCTGCAGTCGCATCCCGCCGCCGGCGCGTCGTGGGAAGGCTGGGCGCTCGAACAGGTGCTCGCCGCCGTGCCTCAAACCTGGCGCCCATCCTTCTACCGAACCGCCACCGGCGCCGAGATCGACCTGGTGCTGGAGCGACCCGGCAAGGCGGGGCCGGTGGCGGTGGAGTTCAAGTATTCGGCTGCCCCA
>Ga0163144_10002542_pt1 | contig 42004 bp, 36 predicted proteins | sample OliLak19BULKMAT1_FD_123175 | JGI IMG/M metagenome (GOLD analysis project Ga0163144, IMG submission 123175) | Freshwater microbial mat bacterial communities from Lake Vanda, McMurdo Dry Valleys, Antarctica - Oligotrophic Lake LV.19.BULKMAT1 | ecosystem: Environmental > Aquatic > Freshwater >...
CCGATCAAGCAGTGCCCGATCAAGCAGTGCCCGATCAAGCAGTGCCCGATCAAGCAGTGCCCGATCAAGCAGTGCCCGATCAAACGATGCCCGATCAAGCAATGACGGCTTCGCGGACGGTAAGAATGCAGGCAGCTTTTCGCCTGCCACCGATTCTCCGGAACATGACCGCTGGAATTTCTTCTTCGAAGGACTCGCCGGCCAAGCGACGGTGAACAGCACTTCCAATGCCAGCGGCTATGAATACACGTCATACGGCGCCGCGCTCGGCATCGACTATCTCGTGAATGACAACCTCGTCATCGGCGGCCACTTTAGCAGCGACACCAGTCGGACCCGGAGCGGCAGTCTTGATGCCGAGAGCTATCGCGGTGCTTTTTATGCCACCCTATTTGACGACGATTTCTACTTCGATGCCTTGGTCGGCATTGCCTGCAACTCATATGAGACGGACCGTGAAGCATTGCTCGGCCGTGCCCTAGGCAGCACAGACGGGGTGCAGTTCGACAGCTTGCTCAATGCGGGCTATGACTTGCATTCGGAGAACTGGTCCTACGGACCCTTCGTCTCGATCGGTTACAGCCGGGTCAACTTGAACGGTTTCACCGAAACTGGCTCGCTCACGCCCTTGAGCTTCCCCGACCAGAACCAGGATTCACTGAGGTCTAATCTAGGAGCCCGGATCAGCTACACGGCTGATCTCAACGGCATCAAGGTCACCCCGCAGGTTCGTGTATCCTGGCAGCATGAATATCTCGAAAGCGGCCAGTCCATTGATTCACGGCTCGGTGGCGGGGCCGTTCCTGTCTTCACCGTCACTGGGCCCAATTTGGGTCGCGATAGCGCGCTCATCAGCACCGGCGTGAGTGTGCAAATTTCACCGGCGGTCAGTGCCTACGCCGACTATCACAGCCAGTTCGGGCGCACAAACTACAGCTCGCACAGCTTCGTGGTCGGCGCGCAAATCAGCTTCTGAGCCCACAAGTCCTCCCGGGCGGAATCGCCGACCGCTCTGCTACTCCGGCAGTTCTTTCAGCTTGGCTTCCAATTCATCAGTCTTGAATCCCTGGGGACCGGGCCCCCCTTGATAGGCGACTTTCCCGTCGGGACCGAGGACGTAAATCCGGTCCGGCCACGCCCCATAAGCGGTGCTGACGGTGTCATCCATGTCATCGATGAGCTGCGGAATTTTCAAGTCGAGGGCCGCGGTGCATCCCTGTGCCACCTCCGCCCGTCTTTCAAAGGTCTTTGGCTGCTCGATCTGGACATGTTGGGCTGGCCGGGGCGAGTCAGTCGCATGAGCCTCGCGGATGTAGATCCACCAGAAGTCGGCCTTCTCGCCGTAGGTTTCGTAAATTTCTTGCAGACGCACGGCCTGCTGGGTGAAAGGGCCTCACGTGTGGGAGCCGAAGACGAGCACGGTGTATCGCTCCGGGTTTGAGAGGTCAACCGACTTTCCGTTGACGTCTTTGGCGGAGACTTTGGGCACTGCCTGGCCTTCGGCGACACCCATTCCCCGCGTCATCCGTCCTGCGCCTTCTTTGCGCTGGGCTTGAGCTGAAAACGCGAATCCGAGCAGGGCAAAGATGATGGCTCCGCTTTGAAAGCAGAAGCCGACGGGGCGAAAAGTTTGTTTCATGGCTATTGAACCTGCCACGAACGAGTGAGTTGCAGAGAATGATGCGAATTTTGTGCCGACCTTCTTCAGGCCCTTTCAGATGTGGCGCTATAAGGAACCCCGAAAGCAGAATGGTAGGTTTTTCTAAAGTCTATTTAGAGGCCCGTCGTTAGAGGCTCGTCGTTCGCGAGGAGGGTAGGGAATCTCCCCATGGCGGGGTGGCATCTTAAGTCCTAGCTTGCTAACTAACCAAGAGAATCTCCCACGGTCAGGACAAACGGATCGAGATCAAGATTGCTTCCACAAAAACTTTGTAGAGCCCTGCCTTCCTATAACACTGAACGGAATCTCCACGTGCAATCAAGCACTGAATTTTCCGCATCGCCGTTCTTCGAAGATCAGACCAGCCTGCACTCTGCCCGTGACCGGACTCCTCCACCGGTCACGGGTTTCTTTTGCCGATTTTCCCTACTCACGAATGAGTCGGAACAGCCCCCTGGCTGGGGCGATGCCCACTAGCGTCCGGCCAGATGACGGTCTCAACCGGGACCGGATCTAGTCATCTCCTCGGGGCGAACCCATCGGTCGAATTCCTCCTCGGTGAGAAACCCGAGAGCGAGGGATGCCTCTTTGAGCGTGAGCCCTTCGCGATGCGCCTTCTTGGCAATCTCCGCAGCCTTGTTGTATCCGATGTGAGGATTGAGCGCAGTCACGAGCATCAACGAGTTCTCAAGGTGCCGGTGAATGACCGCCTCGTTGGCGACGATGCCTTCAACGCATTTTTCGGCGAATGATAGGGAGGCGTCACCCAGCAATCGTGCGCTCTGAAGGACATTGGCGGCGATGAGCGGCTTGAAGACATTGAGCTCGAGGTGACCACTCATGCCGCCGATGCCAACCGCGACGTCGTTGCCCATGACCTGTGCGCAGACCATGGTCAGCGCCTCGGCCTGGGTGGGATTGACCTTGCCGGGCATGATCGAAGATCCCGGCTCGTTGTCGGGGAGGATGAGTTCTCCAATCCCACAGCGGGGTCCCGAACCGAGCATCCGAATGTCGTTGGCGATTTTCATCAGCGAGACCGCGAGGCGACGCAGTGCCGACGACAACTCAACCATGGCGTCCTGGGCAGCCAACGCCTCAAACTTGTTGGGCGCACTCACGAAGGGCAACCCGGTCAGCACGGCGATTTTTGCAGCCACGAGCCCACCGTAGCCGACGGGTGCATTCAGTCCCGTGCCCACAGCGGTGCCTCCCAGTGCCAGTTCTCGGACCATTTCGAGCGCCTGCCGCAGCATCCGCAGACCATTGTCGAGTTGCTGCACGTAGCCGCTGAATTCCTGCCCGAGGGTGAGAGGGGTGGCATCCATCAGATGGGTGCGTCCCGTTTTCACCAGGGGAGCGAAGAGCTCGGCTTTCTCCGCCAGCTCGCGACGCAATCTTATGATACCAGGCAGGGTGCTGTCCACGACCAACTGGTAGCAGGCTACATGCATGGCGGTAGGAAAGGTGTCGTTCGAGGACTGCGACTGATTCACGTCATCATTCGGGTGGACGACCTTGATGCGGTCTTCGATCTGCCCTCCCTGCAAGACGTGAGCGCGGTTGGCGATCACTTCGTTCACGTTCATGTTGCTCTGGGTGCCCGAACCAGTCTGCCAAATCACGAGCGGAAACTGATCATCGTGTTGGCCGATCAGGATCTCGTCACAGACTCCCACGATGAGGCGGCATTTCTCGGCGGAAAGGACGCCGCACTCTTCGTTCACGAGGGCGGCTGACTTCTTGATGGTCGCGAATGCGTGGATGATCTCGAGCGGCATGGACGCCTCAGGTCCAATGCGGAAATTCTGCCGCGAGCGCTCAGTCTGCGCGCCCCAGTATTTGCCTGCTGGCACGGGGACTTCACCCATGGAGTCAATTTCGATGCGGCTTGGAGGAGTGTGCATGGTTGGCGATAAGGAAAGGCTGCCGTCAGGTCAGCAAGCCCCTCATGTGATAGCCCGAGCTTCGGTCTGCTGCAATGGCGAGGTGCTTCGCCCGGTACCCTTTCAAAACCCACAGAGTCGCCTCATGATCCTCTTGTTTTCCGTCGCTAGATTGGCCGGTTCAAGTCTCGACGTTCCCCCGGCTCGACCACACTTCCAGCAAGACAATCGTGATCGTCAAAGCTACGGGCCCCAGAATGAGCCCCGCCGGTCCGAAGAGCAGCAGACCTCCAACAACTGAGATGAACGCCAGCAGAGGATGCAGCTTGAGCCGATTACCCACCAGGATGGGGCGGAGCAGGTTGTCGATCACACCGATGACAAAAACCCCCCAAATCATGAGAATGATGGCCTTCCCCCAACTCCCGTCCATCGCCAAAAAGATGGCCGCAGGCAGCCAGACTACAAAGGAGCCCAGAACAGGCACGATCGAGAGCAAGGCCATCACGATGCCCCAGAGAAGTGGCGAGGGGATACCCAGAATCAAGAACATGATTCCACCCAAGGCACCTTGGACAAAGGATACGGCCAAAGTGCCATAAATCGTAGCGTGAACCGTATCACCGACCCGAAGGAATACGTCGCCCATTTCGGCTCGCGTCAGAGGGGATATCTTGCGTAGGGCATGCAGAGTGATTCTCCGATCACGCAGAAAGTAGAAGAGCAGATAGAATGTGAGGCAAAACTCAATAACTTGGTAGGCGGACCCCTTGAGAAACGAACCTGCGGTTTTGCTGATCCAAGCCGTAGAAGCTTGGATCGTTCCGGGCAGATCGAGGTTGCGCTCGAGTTGCTCCACCATCGGACTGATTCTCGGATGGCTTTTGAGGGCGCGGCTCCACTCGCCCGAAGTTACTTTGACTTCGATCGCTTGAGCGCCATCGGTAGCCTGTAGAAGCAATCGCTGAGCGACAAAACTCGCCGGCACGACCACGATCAGTCCTATCATCACCACCGAGAAGAAGGTGACGAGATTGGGGTGCTTCCAGTGGAACATGAGCCAGCCATGGACGGGGGCAAAGAGGACTGCCAATGCCAACGCCCAAGCCAGAGGAGAACGAAACGGGAGCGCCATCAGGTAACACAGATAGATCCCAATGACGGTGATCGCCATCAGCACCAGGGTGTGCACATGGTTGCGGGATCCCCAATCACTCTCCATGTCGGATTCTGGTTTGGAGAGCTCGATTTCGTTCATAAGGAAAGCCCTCTGATGAGTGGGCAGGGTTGCCCTCGTCCACGACGAACTCCGCAGGGACCCCCTGAATTTGAGGAACCGTGACCTGGGAAGACTAATTCCCTCAGTTCAAGTCGTCGATGGGTATTTACCCTACCTTGCACCCCACGCCCAAAGGCGTCATGACCGTGGGAGGAGTGGAGGTAGTGACCTCCCGGCAACCGGTCCAGTTTCACTGCTCTACCATCGAGACGAGACAACTCCGCAGTCGGCAAACCGGTGCATTCTCCGATGGCAGAATCAAAGGGGGCATGCGTGGCAAGAGCAAAAGGGCCAGTTTCGAGGGGGGGCAATGGCCTGAAGTCAATGTCCAGACGACGCCTTCGCTAGTCCCACCAGGTTGGCCCTGTCGGCGGAATGCGCTCTTGTAACGGCGAAGCGGAACTGCAAACCGGGGAAAAAATGAACGCTCACCCGATTGGTCGATCTGATCGACTCGAACCGGGAACTGTGGCACAAAAACTGCCTCTCTTCCAAGTCATGAACCCACCCCCGAAACTCCTCATCCTCGTCGGCAGTCCGCGGCGCAATGGCAACTCCGCGGTGATGGCCGAAGCCGTGCGACGGGGCGCCGAGGCGGTGGGGTCGAGCGTGACCCTCCGCCATCTTGATGATCATCTCACTTCTTTTCTCCGCGATTGTCGCACTTGCCGCAGCGAGAACGGAGCATGCAGTATCAGTGATGACTTCCGCACCCTGTTCTTCGATGACTTTCTACCCGCCGACGGAGTGGTGTTCTGCACTCCGGTATATTGGTATGGTGTCTCCGCACAGACGAAGGCATTTTTTGACCGCACCTTCTGCTACTACGCGGCCAGTTACCCGGAGTCCGCTGCAGTGATCGAACGCATGTCCCGCAAGCGTATCGGTCTTGTCCTCGCCTCCGAGGAAACCTACCCCGGAGCCTCGCTTGGCATCATTCATCAGATTCAGGAGTATGCCCGCTACACTCATTCGAATTTCGTTGAGGTCGTCCGCGGTATCGGCAACCGAAGAGCCGAGGTGGAGCTTGATCCGGGAAACCCGTTGGTAGCGGCTGAAGGGCTCGGAGGGGGAATGTTCGTCAGGATGACTTCGGACCATCGTATTGATACGGAGCGGAGTTCCCGGGTGTGGAATGAGTGACCCCCAGGGATTTTTTTCCGGGGGCAACACCAATATCTCAATCACCTCACTCCAACCCAATGCCACCAAACACGATGCAAACGGGCACCCTGAATGAGAGCGAAGGCTCTCCACCCTCTAATGGAGCACTGCTACGCCAGATTCCCCTGCGAATCTTGGAAGAATATGTTCGAATTTGCCGCATCCCACGGGACCGCTCTGGAAATACCCCGGCTGCCCCACTTCACTCCTGCTCCAAATGCCGCAGGTGAAGCTCGACCGCTTCCCAGTCGGGGATTGCACAGTGCGCGCCCAGGCCCAAAGTGGTCAGCGCTCCCGCACAGTTCGCCGCTTTCACGGCATCCGGCAGTTCCAAGCCTTTGGCGATGGCGGCAGCGAAGCAACCGGCGAAGGCATCACCAGCCCCGGTTTGATCGATCGGCAGGACCGGCAAGGTCGGGATGGACCAAAAGCCCCCTTCGCGCCCGAAGATGAGGGTGTCGCTGCTCCCTCGGGTCACGATGAGGTGCTCCCAGCGCAGCTCAGCGAGTCGATTCTTCAGTTCCTCCGCCGGGAGGCTTTCCGGCGTTTGACCGAACATCAGGAGGAGTTCGGTCATGGACACGATGAGGTAGTCCGTGCGCAGCTCCCCCCAGGCGAATTCAGTCAGGATCGGGGAGGCCCGGATGATGACAGGAACTCCTGCTTCATTCGCCCGTCGCACCGCCTCCTCCAATACATCCGACGGCACGGCGAGGTCCCCGAGAAACGCCTTGCTGCGGTTGAGCGCGGCGCTTGCTCCTCTGATGTCGGCGGTCGCGAGGTCCTCCAACGGACCGGCCCATTCAATCGTGCTGTCGGCCCCCTGAGCATTCTTCATCAAAAATGTTGTTCCAGTCCGCCCTTTGATATGGAGGATGTGTCGGGTCTTGATGCCTTCAGACTCAAGGAATTCACGATACTCAAGACCGTGGAAATCTTCTCCAAGCGCGCTGACCAAAACCGCATCACAACCTGCCCGGGTTACGGCGATGGAATGACCCCCGCCGCGCCCGGCATACCACTGATCGTAGCCCTCCGCAGCGACACGGCTCCCCGGACGCGGAGTTCCCTCGACCCGGATGTGATGCTCCAGCAGGAGAGGGCCGATCACGAAGACCGACGGGATGGGGGACTTGGCCATGCGCAGTAAAAAAACAAGGAGAGCGGGCAGACTACGCGAAGTCAGATAGTCGGCAAGGCTTGCTTGACCCCGGCATCATCCACATGAACGAGGGTGACCGAGGTCGTGAAGATGATCTCAAGCTCCCGTTGAACTTTGACGGCATAGGTTACCGAGGTGCGTCCGGTGCGCACTCGATTGGTTTCGATTCGCAGGATGGCTCCCTGGCGCACGCCGTGGCGGAAGCTCACTTCATCCATCGCCACGGTCACAAAATGAGCGCCCTCGTATTCCAAAGTCGCCGCCATCCAGGCAATCTCATCGACCCACATGAGCAGATGACCGCCGAAGAGAAATCCAAACTGATTGAGGTGTTCGGGAAGAACTAGGCGATGATTTTCCATGAGGCGGTGATGGACTATCGTGCCACGAAATGCCCCGAAAGGGAAATCCTGCGATGCCTGTGATTGATTAAGAAATCCTAATGATCCCCTTATTCTGATTTCGCACAGCGGATTTTGCATGTAAGCTTGGCGCGAACCGTCCCCCCACCATACCGACGATCATTTTTATGAGTTCTCCCCGTTTTATACCCGGTTTCCTGGCCCTGTTCAGTCTGATCGCACCATCTGCACTGGTCGCGCAAGCCGAAACCACCGCAGCCCCCCCGACAGGCACTTTTCTCGACAAACCGATCGATCAACTCACCGCCGACGAAGTGTTGAAGCTCGTCCGCACCAGCTACACCCTTTTCAACCGGGATTTCACCGGCACGCTCCAGAGCAACCAGATGCTGCTCAAGAAGATCAACTTCCTGATGTCGCTGAAGACCGAGTCGATCCGTTTCCTCTTCAATGAACCCGCTCAAACCATCTATTTGGACACCAAAGGCGAGAGCTTCGCCCTGCTCGAAGGGATCGACGGGCAGGAGTTGACCCCGGTGCCGCCCGATAAATTCGGACAAAACATCCGGGGAACGGATGTCACCTACGACGATCTATCGATGCGTTTTCTTTATTGGCCCGATGCCAAGATCGACGCTCTTGAGCGCATCAAGCAGCAGGATTGCTGGGTTGTTGGGATCCGCAATCCCGATGGGGCGGGGGCTTACGCCACCGTGCGGATCTGGATTGATAAGGCCTCCGGCGGGATGCTGAAAATGATGGGTTACAACAAAGAAGGCCGTCCCATCCGTCGCTTCGAGGTCATCTCTGCCAAGAAGTTCGACGATATCTGGATGGTCGATGAGATGCGGATCGAGACCCTCAGTCCCGGTGCTGGTAGCCAGATCACTTCGAGCACGCGGATGTCGATCAAAAGTTCCGCACCGTAAGCGGGAGCAGGTCGCCCCTTGATTCCGTCATCGCGTAGCAAAAACTCTCCCAGAAAGCAGTTGCGCGGGTTTGAGGATTCGCTACATCCTGAGTTGCTTATGTTTGCAACTCCCTTCACCGCCTTTGGTCGCTCGCTCCTTCTTAGGGTCGCTCTCATCGCCTGTTCGACGATGACTTTGTCCATTGCGCAGGAGACCGATCCTCCGACCGCCGAGGAAGCCGCCCTTCCAGAAACTGTCACCAGCTCCGCACCTCCCCGAGACAGGCCGACTGTCCGACCGCTCGAAGTCACCTCATCGGTGATTGCGCCGCTGGATCCGGAGGTCACCTTCAGCAATGCTCCGACCGAGCTTGCCATCGAGGATTCCACCAGCTTCAACCGTTTCACGGCGGAAGACCTTGAGATTCTCCGCATCCGTCGCGCCGAGGACATCGTGCGCTATGCACCCAATCAGTTCGCGACCGATTCCGGTTCCCGCTCCTTTGGCGATGTGTATTCCGTTCGGGGACTGACCAACACGGTGTTTTTCGGAGCACCGGCCACGGTGATCTATGTCGATGATGTTCCCTTCGGCGAGACCTTCACCTACGCGCAGGATCTCAATTTCATCGAGAGCATTGAGGTCCTCCGCGGCCCTCAGCCGACGCTCGTTGGACGCAACGCCTACGGAGGTCTGATCAACATCCAAACCCGCCGCCCCACCAACGAAGTCGAAGGTGGTTTGGAGGTCGGTTACGGCTCCTACAATGCGCAGGAATACGATGGCTATATCTCCGGCCCGATCATCGATGACAAACTCGCCTTCCGTTTCGGCGCTCAATACGACTCTCGGGACGGATACATGACGAATACCACAACCGGCCTGCGCGAGGACGATCAGGAGCACAAGGGGTTCCAAGGCGGCGTCTATCTCACGCCCGGCAACAATTGGGAGATCAGCCTGACCGCTTCGTATGATGAATACAATGACGGCGGAACCCGGGTGACTCCTCTGGGCCGGACAACCGGTTTTTATACCGTGGGATCAGATACCCCGGGCGAGCAGGACCGGAATGTGGATAGCGAAGCACTCCGCTTTGCTTATGATGACGGAGAGTTTCAGTTTGTCAGCGTGACCTCGCATCGGGGATTCGAGTTGGATCCGTTTACGACTGATTTGGACTACAGCGCTGGTTTGGGCCCGAATTTCACGACGCTGTCTCAAACGCAGGAGTTGTGGAGTCAGGAGTTCCGCTTCGCCGGTTTGTTTGATGACCCGGCTTGGAAATGGAATGCAGGGGTCTATGGATCTACCAGCCGGGTCAATGGGAATGGCTTCCGCAGTTTCATCGCCGCACCGGCATCTCCATTCCCGCCCTTTTTCTTGGTGCAGGAAACGACCGTTCACACGATTGATGAAACATCCTTGGCCGCCTTTGGCGGGATTTCCTACGATCTGAATGAAGACATCGCCATCCACGCCGGTGGTCGGATTGATTGGATCGAACGGACCTTGGACAGAAACAAAAATACCCTCACGATTCCCATTTTCCCCGCCGGGGCACAGATTCCCGGAAGCTCAGCAAACGCCGGAGATAATGACTGGATCCACTTCACTCCCACTGTAGGAGCCGATTGGAAATTGAGCGATACCCAACTGCTCTACGCCAAAACCTCTTATGCCTTCAAACCCGGGGGCTTCAGTGCTTATGTCGATGATCCTGCCTTCGTCGCTTACGGCGAAGAAACTTCCTGGGCCAGCGAACTCGGTCTCAAGTCCGAATGGAGCGAGAGACTGGTCACCAATGTGGCGGTGTTCTACAACGACATCGACGACTACCAGGTCGAGCGTGGACTCAACAACGGAGCTACCGACTACGCCGTGTTCAACGCCGCTGAGGCCGAGACTTACGGAGTCGAATTTGCTTTCCAATATGAGATCGCCCCAAGTCTCGATTTCCTCGGTTCTTTCGGCTATACCCACGCCCGCCTCACCGACTACACCGATCCGGTGAGTGGCGCGAGTCTCGATGGCGTGCCCCCGCCTTTCGTGCCTGAATTCGACGCAGCCCTCGCGCTGGAGTATCACTTGGATAACGGCTTCTTCGCCCGCCTCGAACATCTCGCGGTGGGAAATACCCAGTTCGACGATTTCAACAATCAGCAGTTTGAACAAGGCGGTTATGGCATCTTCAACGCTGTCGTTGGTTTGCGGAAAGATCAATGGACCGTGAGCGTTTATGGAAGCAATCTGGGTGAGAAGGAATACTACACCAACATCAATCCTGCGGTCTTCGCCGGTGCCGTGGGTGCTCCTTCCGAATACGGAGTCAAGATGGGTTGGGAATTCTAATGGAGCCCCAGGGGAGGTTTTGCGCCTTCCGCGATTTGCGACGCGAGGAAACCTCGCGAAATGGACGGATTCACCTATGCTTCCGTGAGGATGGATGACGAATCGCCAGCGCCCCGCGAGCGCATCAACTATCGATTCGTGGTGCTCGGTGCGCTTCTGATGGTAGCGACTCTCCCGGGTCGCACTCAAGGCCTCGGACTCATCACCGAGCCGCTGCTGGACGAACTGGGGATCACCCATCTTTCTTACGCGCGGATCAATCTGCTGGCATCTCTTCTCGGAGCGCTTGCGTGTTTTCCAGCGGGGTGGCTGCTTGATCGATTCGGTCTGCGGGTCGTCGGAGGCGTTGTCGTGATTCTCCTGACAGGAGCGGTCGCAGGACTCAGCGGTTTAAGCGGCGGGCTCCTTCTTCTGTTCCTCTGGATTTTCGCTAGCAGGGGCCTTGGCCAAAGTGCTCTCTCGGTAATCAGCATCGCTGCAGCGGGACGACAACCCGCCAGCCGCAGCAGCCTCGCGATGGGACTTTATGCCTTGCTGTTGAGCATTCTGTTTGCGGTGGCGTTTGTCTGGGTAGGGCAGGTCGTCATCGAGTCCGGCTGGCGGATCGCCTGGGGACAGATCGGGTGGTTTCTGGCACTCGGAGTATTTCCTCTGCTGATGATCATGGCACCCGGCGGGCGAACTCGCGAGGTGTCCGAGGCAAGCTTGGGCGGAATCACCCTTGCGGAAGCGCTCCGTAGCCGTGCATTTTGGATTTTTGGAGGGTGCGCGGCCAGCTTCGGGTTGGTGAGTTCGGGCTTCGGACTTTTCAATGAGAGCATCCTTGCTGAGGTCGGCTACGATCAGGAAACCTATCATCGCTTTCTCGCGGTAACGACGCTGTTCGCGCTGATTGGACAGCTCGCTTGCGGATGGCTCAGCCTTCGATACTCGCTCGAAAAGCTAACCGGCGCTGCGATGCTTCTCTATGCAGCATCCTTGCTGTCACTGCCCTTTGTTTCAGGCCCTGGAATCTGGGGTCAATGTGCTCTGATGGGAATCGCAGCGGGAGCCGTCACGGTAATCTTCTTCGCTGTGTGGAAGCAACGATTCGGAGAGCGCCATCTCGGGCGTATCCTTGGAGCGGCCCAATTGCTAACGGTGCTGGCGTCGGCCTTGGGCCCGGTCGTGTTTGCGGCGGTCTTTGAAGGAACGGGGAGTTATGCAGTGATTCTTTGGGTTCTGGCAGGAGTCGTCGCTGGGCTCGGAGTGGCAGCCATGCTTTTGCGATACCGCGAATGACATGGTTTTCGCTGATAGTGTTGCCTGCGGTCGGAACCAGCTCCTTTGCCTTCTTCGCGTCACATTTTCGCGAAGTGAGGCACTTGGCGGCGGCGCGGCTCGTGCTATACTCCCGGCATGTCCGCCCCCGACTCAGTTTCCTCCCTGTTAGCCGATGCCGCTCCACGAAGTTCCTCCCAGGAGGAGCGCTTCGAGAAAGTCCGCACCCTCATCTACGAAGACTCCGCATCGGCGGCGCGAGCTTTGGCGGCCCAAGTCGCCGGGTTAATCCGGGAGCGGGGCACGCAGGGGAGGGGAGTCGTTCTCGGCTTGGCGACGGGATCGACACCGGTGCCATTCTACCGCGAGCTGATCCGCGTCCATCGGGAGGAGGGGCTTTCCTTTAGAGCGGTCACCACATTCAACCTCGACGAATACCACGGTCTCCCGCGCGATCACCCCGAGAGTTACTACCGATTCATGCGCGATCAGTTGTTCGATCATCTCGACATCCCTGATGCGCAAATTCACCTGCCTGATGGAACCGTGCCGCTCGACGGGGTGCACGAACATTGCCTCGATTATGAGCGCCGCATCGATGCGGCAGGCGGGATCGACTTGCAGATCCTGGGGATCGGTCGGACGGGCCACATTGGCTTCAACGAACCGGGCTCCGAACTGGACTCGATCACCCGGATGATCACCCTAGACCGGGTGACCCGGCAGGATGCCGCCGCCGACTTCATGGGCGTCGCTCAGGTGCCGCGTTCCGCCATCACTATGGGCGTAGGAACCATTCTCCGCGCCCGCCACATTGCTTTGATGGCCTGGGGAAGCAACAAAAGTGAAATCGTCGCCACCGCCGTGGAGGGGCCCATGTGTGCTCAGGTTTCCGCCAGCTTCCTGCAGTCACATCCGGCTGCGACATTTCTGGTGGATCGGGCCGCTTCCGCCCATTTGACGCGTCACCGCCATCCCTGGCTTGTTGGCATGGTCGATTGGGATGCCGCAATGAAAAAGCGTGCGGTCTTGTGGCTCTCGGGAGTGATGAGCAAGCCGATTCTCAAGCTCGTCGATGAGGAATACAATGAAAAGGGCGTCGGCGAGCTGCTCGCGACCACCTCGCAGGTCGCCTACGAGGTCAATATCGATATTTTTAACCATGTCCAGCACACCATCACCGGTTGGCCGGGTGGCAAACCGGGATCCGACGACTCGCATCGCCCCGAGCGGGCCACTCCTTTCCCCAAGCGGATTCTGGTGCTCAGTCCCGAGCCAGCCGACGCCATCGTCGGCATGGGCGGCACCCTGCGCCGTCTCAAGGAACAAGGACATCAGGTCCAGGTGGCCATGCTCACGGCCGGTGATCTGCGGGTCGGTGACATTGCGGCCCTCAACTTCGCGCGGGTGCTCCAGGAGATGGCCGAAAGCTCGCAGACCCCGGCCTGGGAGAGTCAGCGCGACTACGCCCAAGCCATTCTCACCGCGCTTGAGGAGAAGGGGACCTACGGCATCGATCCCGAGTTGGTCCGCCGCCTCAAAGGGCTCATCCTTCGCGGCGAAGCCCGCGATGCAGCGGAGACCTGCGGGCTTAGCAACGATGACGTCGGCTTCCTTGATTTGCCCTTTTATGCGAAAGGTCGCTATCGGCGATTCAGCCTCGGCGAGGAAGATTCGTCCCGGCTGCACGAATCATTGGAAGCGTTCCAACCGCAGATGATCTTCGCCACCGGAGGAGCAGGGGATCCGAGCTCGATCTCGGCCCTTTGCTTTGAAACTTTTGTCAAAGCATGGCGGTCAACCGATGCAGACACCTGGCGGAGCGATTGCCGGGTCTGGCTCTACCGCGGACGCGATCGGGCGCTTGAGGCTCACGAGATCGACATGGCTGTGCCTTTGAGCCCGGACCAGACCGACAGCAAGGCCGAGGCCATCCGCAAATTCATGTCGCTAAGCGATCACGACGCGCAGACCATCGCAAGAAATCGCGAAACCGCCGCCCTTTACGACGCACTGGGACTGGCCGAATACGAGTCTATCGAGGCGTTTCAGCGCTGGGTGGGATGATTCTACAATCCCAATAGGGGAGCCGGCACCAGGAACGCGTGTTGTTCGAGCAATCCCAAAGTGCCGTGCCAACTTAAATACTGGGTGAGCCAGACGAAAAATACATAGACGGCCACCGGGGGAAGCATCGCCAGCTTGGTCGGCCAACGCACCCACATCGAAGTCGCGGCTTCGCGCTTTTCGGATCGTGCCATCGCCCATCCGACGAGGAAGCGGGCTGGTAGAATGAAAAGCACGAACACCAGGTTCGGCAACCAGGCGACCTCCTGGGGAGTCAGTTCGATTTTCAAAAGATACAGGGGCAACGCGAACAACAAGGTCACCGTCAGAGCGAACCAAAAGGCCAGCGGCGCGCGATGGAATTGCTCCCGCACCGCCCGACGATCAAAAAACTCGGCGAAGCGTCGAGAAAGCGCAAAGCGGGTTTGCAGGAAGGGTAGATAGAGCACAACCAGACCGAGCAGAGCCGCCCCCAGCAGATTCAACAGCACCGCCAGCCCGACTTGCGGCAGCGAGGCGGCCAGATAGAGAATGCCGACAGGGATCGCCAGCCAGAGAGCGGCTCCGGCAAAACCACCTGCTCCGAGAACGGCCAGGCGCGGCAACTCCCTAAACTCCAGGAGCGGACCCCAGGTCGCCTTCAAGCCCTTCAGGGGGTCCGCCGATCCCAGCCATTTGAGAAAGCGCCACGGAGCCGGCCAGACGAAGTGCCAAAGCCGCCCACCGCGCAGAATCGCCCACACCAAATGCCAGGCGATCAGGATCGAGACCACGACGAGTGCCCCCTGCAATTCACCCGCGCGGACATTGCCGCGGGCGATTAGTTGGCTATCGTGCCAGTAACTGTGGAGCAAGCGTATCGGCAAGGTCCACAGCCAAACTCCGAGGATCACCTTCCCGAGCATCGCAAAAAGTGGCAGACCGATCCAGCCATCGCGCAAACGCCCGCTTCGGGCGACGTTGGCGGATGCCTGGAGCAGATAGCCGAGACTCAAAAGGTTCAGCAAGGGAATACTTGAGACCACCGCCAAGGCCACGATCAGGGTGATGGCCCCGAAAAAATTGGTCAAGAGGCGGTCCACCGCAGCAACCATCCTGCCGAGAAGAGGCTGTTCCACGAGCGACGCCGATCGGGGCGCGGACTCCTCAAGCGCAGCAGGGAGGGGAGGTGGGGATTGCAGGGGGCGGTCCATCGGCTACCTAGGGAAGACGAGCCGCGCGGGACCGTCGTTACGCGTGCGGGCGAGATGCCCGATTTAAACCGCCCACGAAGTTGCCTCAAAAACCTACGAAGCCACCTTTCCTCCGCGAGGGGGGAGCTGAGAGGTTCTGTCCCGTTCGTCATCATCGAGTTCTTCGCTGGCAAGAACTGCTGCATCTTCAACCCGGGTGAACTTGATCTCCTGGACGGTGCGTTCGTCGGACTTCAGTACCTCGGCAAGAAAACCTTCGATCATAACGGTTTCGCCGACTTCGGGTAGGTGCCCGATCAGACTGGTGAGATAACCTCCAACCGTGCTCACCTGGGGATCGTCGAGGTCGAGATCTTCGACCAGATTGGCCAGTTCATGGAGCGGAAGCCAGCCTTCGACGATGAAAGTATCGTCATCGATCCGCTGAAAGCCGGATTCTTCCTCCTCATCGAACTCGTCGCGGATCTCTCCGACCACTTGGTCGAGCACGTCGTCGAACATCACAAGACCGACCGAGCCGCCGAATTCGTCGATCACGAGAGCCATGTGAGCCCGTTTGGTGAGGAAAATCTGCAACATCTCGTCGAGCGGGACTTTCTCCGACACCCCGATGAGGTCACGTTTCACCGCGAAAAGGTTCGGCGAGTCCTTTTGCATTTCACGGAGGAGATCCTTGATGTGGATGAGACCCAGGGCCTTATCGAGGTGGCGATCCACCAGAGGGAAACGGGTGTGTTTTGACTGAAGAGCGATCTCAAGGTTCTCTTTGAAGGTTTTGTGGACGTCCAGAACGATCACTTCATTGCGAGGGGTGAGAATATCACGAACTGATAACTCGTTCAAACCTAGGGCATTAAGAACGATTTCTCTCTCTGTTTCCGTAACAACAAGGCCCTTGCCAGTTTCTTCGACCAAAATCCGCAATTCGTCGGCCGTGTGGGCGATGTAACTGTTATCGACCGGCTCCATCCGAAACACCTTCATCAGCAGAAAGCGTCCGATCCGGTTCGTCAACCAGACTGGTGCGGCCACGAGCGCATAGAATACGCGCAGGGGATAGCTGCACACGATGGCTGTTCCCACCGTTTTGCGGATGCCGAATACTCGCGGAATCTGCTCGCCAAAAATGGTATGGACCACTGTCAGGAGCAAAACAACCAAAGCAAATCCGATGATTGTGGCCACGGTCTGGTGCAGACCGAGCATCTCGAACCAAGGCGCAATCAGGGTGGTGAAGAAGGGGACGCTGACCGCACCGAGAATCAAGCTCGCGGCGGTGATCCCGATCTGGCAGGCCGAAAGATAGGCTTCGATGTGCCGGGCCACGTGCAGCGCCAGCGCCGAACCGCGCCGGTTCTCATCGACCGCGTCTTCGAGCTGGCTGATGTGAACCTTCACCAACGCGAACTCCGCCGCCACAAAAATCGCGTTGGCGAGGATCAGTCCCACGACGAGCAAAACCACTCCAGCGGAATTCCCCGGGGAAAGATTAACAGCTCCGAGCACAAAGGAACCAAAGGAATCTGCCAAGATTGGCGGAAAACTACATGTCGTCATTCAAGTGCTCTGGCGTCGCGCCCCTCATCTGATATTTGTTCCGTTCTCAAAAGCAGGGGAAACACCAGTCTAGTCTCGATTTTTCGGCCCGCCAGACAAAAATCAGCCATCAGCGGGAAGCGGGGATCGTCAGGGAGTAACCAGAAAGGTTGTGATCCGCCGGACAGTCCGATCCGGGCGGCGCATATGACAAGGCAAGGAACGGCGTATTTATTATTTTACATTACATATATTGTAGGAAGTTATCAATATGCCCGTATCTGGCCATATTGCTCAAGACCGTAGCAATATTGCTCGGTGGACGTTCCCTTCTAATGATCCCGAAGGCTGCCGCGTTTCTGCTTCGGGCGACTGGGATTCTCCCCCGAATTTCGGCCTATGTTCCACATGGAATGTTCAGAGAACTGTTCAGTCGCCGTTCCCGGAAGGTCATCAAATCATGAAATTGCCGTTCATCCAGCTTAGCGCGGTTTTTCAAAAACCCTTGGAGAAGCCGCTCGTCTCGGCTACCTTGGTACTACCCCCTTTTGCTACTGCGATGAATTTCCCCCTCCGTTTTTGCTCACTGGTTATCTGCTGTGCGCTGCTCCAACCGTCCAGCGCCCACGCCTTTCTCGACGGCTTGTTTGGCGGCGGTGAGGAGAAAAAAGTCCTCAATGCCGAACAAATGAGCAGCCAGGAAGGTGCCGCCGGCGCAGCCTTGGTCAAAGCCCAGGCCAGTGAACAAAGCGGGCGGAAATCCTCGGCTCGCGATGCTTACAAGAGCATCGTGTCCTCATACCCTCGTTCGGACTCGGCGGCGGAAGCCCAGTTCAGCTACGCCCGGTTGCTAGAAGCGGAAGGAAATGGCCGCAATGCCTTCGATGAGTATGAGAAGCTGATTCAAAGCTACCCGAATTCCCCCCATTTTAATGAAGCGGTCCGGGGCCAATTCGGCATCGCGGAAGGACTGCGCACCAACAACAAGGGTGGATTTTTCGGGATGGGAACCGCCGTGCAGCCTTCGAAATTGATCGAAATGTTCGAAAAAATCGGCAAATCCGGTCCCCACACGGAATACGCCCCAAAAGCCAAACTGAACATTGGGCTGGTCAAAAAGAGCGAAGGCGTGCCCCTGGAGGCCATTGCCGCCTTCCGGTCCGTCGTTGACGGGTATCCGGGGACAAGCATTGCCACGGAAGCCCAATACGAAATCTTCAAAATTCAGGGCAAGATGGCGGAAAAGTCAAACAGTCCGGTCGAAGATCGGGCTCAGGTCGAGGCAGGATTGGATTTCGTGAACCAGAATCCCGAGGACGCCCGCTCCACTGAAATCAAATCCAACCTGCAGGAAATCGAAGCGCGCGCCATTGAGAAGCTCTTTACCACCGGGGAGCTTTACGAAAAAATGGGCAAGCCCGATTCGGCCCGTGTTTACTATCGGGAGGTGGTCAAGAACCCCAACACACCCTGGGCAGCGAAAGCCCAAGCCCGTCTCCAGGCTCTCGATCAGGCACCGGCATCGGTGGAGAAGCGTGCGGGACTTTTCGGCCCCGCGCCGGTCAAAACCGAAGATTCCCAGCTGCGCACGGGGAACGACTCGGTGGTTCCCCTGCCCGCTCCGGCCCCGGTCGCCCTGCCTCAATGAGACCTCAGGGATCGAACATACCCGTCGGGGAGTTCCAAAAGTGGTGATCGCGCTTGTTTTTTTCCTCGATCCGCCTAATTTCGGGTGTATTAGAAGCTTGGCCCGGTGTTGTTTTGCCACGGCCCTTCCCCATTCTCATTTTCCCGCCCTCATGAAGTCCCCTCTCCAACTTCTCGCCGTAAGCACTCTGGTGGCACTGAGTTGCAGCTTCGGAGGATGTGCCGGATACCGACTCGGGGATGTAAAGCCCTCTTCTTATGTGGGAATCAACACTTTGTTCATTCCGCCGTTTAAGAACGATACCCTGGAGCCGCGCCTTTCGAGCTTGGTGACGAATGCTGTGCTTAAAGAGATCCAGGCGGATGGAACCTACCAGGTCGGGAATCGCAGCAATGCGGACGCGATTCTGGTCGGCGTGATCAAAGACGTAAAAAAATCCCAGCTCCGGGCGAATCGTCAGGACACCCTGCAATCCCAGGAGTTGATCCTCTACCTTTACGTGGATTTCCATTTGGAGGATCCTCAGACGGGAGCGATCATCGGCGGAACGATGCCTGCTGACAGCGACAAATCTGGCAAAACCGAGGGTTCCGAAGTCATTTTGGCCCGCCAAGGCCGAGTCGTGGGACAGACCATTCAATTCGTCGATCCCAACTTCCAGGTCACGGAGCGGAATTCCCTAGCCGTCGCGGCTCAGGACTTGGCAACCAAGCTTGTGGGCCAACTGGCCAACGGCTGGTGATCCCCCGCCCGGTCCCTTCCGATGGACGACTCCCCATCCGCCTCCTCACTTGGCGGCTTGATTCAGTTCATCGGGACTCCGATCGGGAATCTCGGGGACATCACTTTCCGCGCGGTGGCATGTCTCAAGTCCGCCCAGGTGATCGCTTGCGAAGATACCCGCCACTCCCAGCGGTTGCTCCAGCACCTTGAAATACGGGATAAAATCCTCCTCGCGGTCCATGATCACAATGAGCAACAGAGGGCGGCGCAGCTAGTCACTCGCGCCCAACAGGGAGAGCGTATCGTCTATCTCTCAGACGCCGGCACCCCTAGCATCGCCGATCCAGGCTATCGACTGGTCAACGCGTGTATCGCGGCGGGTGTTGCCGTGGAGATTATTCCAGGCCCCTCCGCCGTCACTACCGCCTTGGCTGGATCCGGGCTGCCCTCCGATTCCTTCTATTTCGGCGGGTTTTTGCCTGTCAAAAGCGGACGGAAAGAGAAAACGTTGGTATCAGCCTTGGCGCGGGCGGAGACGTCCATTTTTTTCGAATCGCCTCACCGCATTGCCAAAACGCTGGCAACGTTGGCAAAGCTGGACCCGACTCGGGAAACCTGTGTCGCCCGGGAGCTCACCAAACGTTTCGAAACCTATCATCGAGGCCTGGCCGCCTCCCTCGCAGCGGAATTCGCAGCCAAGCCCGCCAAAGGGGAAATTACGCTCTTGATCCGCGGAATCGGGCATCGGCGGGATGACTCTCAGGAGCACGCTTGAACGGGCTGAACATTGAGGCCCGACTAAATGGCACGGGATAACGAGCCTTCTTCGGTGTTCGGCGATGACACCCATTTGCCCCGCCCACGACCTACCAATGCTCACGCATTTTCCGAGAAGGAAGCTAGCAGCCTGTCGGACTTAGAGCGTCTGAGCGAGGGAATTGGGGTTCGAGTCAGAATGTTCATGAGTTTGAGGAGTTTGTGTGAACACCAATGACGAAGACGAGGGGAAATTCGGGCCGAAAGCCCGATTTTCGCAGCCGGGCGGGATACGTCCGACAGGCTCTGGCTTGGCTTACCGGCGCAGCAGACCGCTTGGCGGAGGGAAACTTGATCTCAGGCCTGGGGCGCCGGCCGCCGGGAGGCTGAATGGGCGCTTTCCGCCGAGTATCGTCGTAACGGTGCTGCAAGGCGATCCCTACCAAATCAAGGTTACGACAGGTCCCTGAACGAGTATTTTCGTTCAGGGAAGCCCTGCTAGGATAGTGATTTATTGGGTTCCGCATGCGGTTTTGTGGGTATCATTTTAGCAAATTTTTATAATTTTCATAATTATTTTTAAAAATTATTTCAACCGTCCTATCAAATGTCCGCTTTTCCTGCTTTGTGTATCACTCTACCCTTGTCCCTGTCATGTCTGATTCGATTCCCTCCCCCGTGTTGCTGTTGGCTCGATTGAAGTCGCCCATTTCTGCAATCACCGCCTACGATTATCCCACCGCGCGGCTCTGTGATGAAGCAGGCATTCAACTGATCTTGGTGGGGGATTCTCTCGGCATGGTTGTCTGCGGTTTGCCAGACACCACTTCGGTCACGCTCGATCAGATCGTATATCACACCGAGATGGTCAGAAGGGGCGTTCGCCATGCGATCTTGGTGGCTGATCTCCCCATTCATTCCTACGATACTCCTGTGCAAGCGCTGGAGAGTTCCCGTCGATTGAGCCGGGCGGGAGCTGATGCAGTGAAGCTGGAAGGCGGCTTCGGTCAACTCGAAAAAATCAGCCACATCACAGATGCCGGAATCGCCGTCTGCGCCCACATCGGCATGTTGCCCCAGCGGGTGCGGGAAGAGGGCGGTTATAAAAAGAAGGGCAAGAGTGAAGCGGAGGCGGAGGAACTGGTTCGGGCGGCCGTTGCGCTGGAGAAGGCAGGCGCTTTCGCCATCGTGCTTGAGAGCATCGTGCCCTCTGTCGCGGCTTCGATCACTGCGGCAGTTTCGATCCCCACCATAGGCATTGGCGCAGGAAGCGCCTGCTCTGGGCAAATCCGGGTTTTGCACGATGTGATCGGCTCCTACCCCTGGTTTGTCCCGCCTTTCGCCAAAGTTCATGGCAATGTGGCGGAGGTCACTGGCAAGGCGCTGGCGGCCTATCTTGCCGAAATTGAAGAAGGACTCTGACGAGGGCCTTGTCGCCTCCATCCGAGCGCATGTCGAATTCAAAAAAACGCTTGCGGAAGTAGGTTCCAGGCATCACTTTAGCCCGTTCCTGACCCCTGCTGTCGATGTTTCCATCGGCGCAAACAGTTCCTCAAACATTTCGCGCGAGGTAGCTTGTTTCTTCGTGATTTAAGGAACATTTCGCTCGGCGACCTGCTTTTCCTTGGTTCCACTTGGGGATCACTCAAGCGTTCTTGACTATCGGGCTCTCTTTTAGAGTCCACTCCAAATCCCCTGATTTCCCCGAGTCCTCAATCAGAGGGGGATGTTTCCGAGGCCCCGTTCCCCTTTTCCCTGCTTTTCAGAAATCCCCTTCGCATGAGTTCCCCTGACCACTCCGAGCCAACACCCGAGCCTCCCCGTCCGGTATCGCAGCGAGAAGCGCCGATGACAGAGCGCTCCGCTACACATGCAGCGCCCCCTTCCCGAGATTCTGTGGAAGCAAGAGAACCTCGAGGCAAGGAGACCGACAGAGGTCGCCCCGATAAAATTGGCACCATCGCATCCCCGGAATCAGGCGGAGCTTCCACAGAGTCCGCCGAAGGAGGCCGACCACGAGTGCGCCGGGAGCGCTTCCGCCGACGCCGTGACCGCTCGCGCCGGAATGGAGACACCGATACGGGTGATCGCAACGAGGCTTCAAGCGACGGCGAATTTGTCGATGGAGGTGATTCCGAAGAAGGTGGCGATGGATCCGGCGAAGGCGGCCTCGATGCGAATGGCGAGCGCCGTCCTTTCAAGACCCGGAAGCAACGGTTCCTTGAGCGGAAGGAGAAAGATCGCGCCCGCGAGGAGGCCGCACTCGAAGCCTCTGAGCCGGTTGAGTCGGAGGGCTTGGTGGAGATCTCGCCGAAGGGCTTTGGATTTTTGCGCGAGCGGATTCGCTCCTTTCAGCAATCCCCGCTCGATGTTTTCATCACCCCGGAAGTGGTGCGGGACTACGGTTTGCGCGACGGGCTTTGGGTCAAAGCAATCTCGAAACAAGGCGTCCGCGGTCCACAATTGGTGGATCTGCTTACGATCAACGGACGGGAGCCTCAGGCTTATGCGCAACTTCCCTACTTCGAGGAACTTACCGCAATCAATCCGAATAAAAAGCTGACTCTTGAGACGGAAAAAACCCGCGCCACCACTCGGGTGATCGACCTTGTGGCACCCATCGGACGCGGCCAGCGCGGGTTGATCGTAGCGCCGCCGAGAACCGGAAAAACAACGCTCCTTCACCACATCGCCGAAGGCATCCGCAAAAACTACGAAGATGAGATTCACCTCATGATTCTACTCGTCGATGAGCGCCCCGAGGAGGTTACCGACTTCGAGCGATCTTTCCCCGACGTGGAGGTTTTTTCCAGCTCCAACGACGGCGAGGGCAAAGACCACACCCGCATCGCGCTTCTCGCCATCGAGCGGGCCAAACGCCTCGTCGAAGCGGGCGAGCATGTTGTGATGTTGCTTGACTCGATCACCCGGCTGGCCCGTTCGTTCAACTCGCAAATGCGTGGCGGGGGCAGTCGCGGAACCGCCAGCGGTGGCTTGCTCGTGGGGGCACTGGAAATACCCCGCCGTATCTTTGCCGCAGCGAGGAATACCCGTGAGGCCGGCTCGTTGACGATCATCGCCACCGCTTTGATCCAAACCAACAGCAAGGCCGACGAAGCGATCTTCCAGGAGTTCAAGGGCACCGGCAACATGGAGCTGGTCCTCGACCGCCAGATCGCTCAAAATTACGTATATCCCGCCGTCGATATTCACAAATCCGGGACGCGGCGCGAGGAACTGCTGCTGCCTCCCCATGTGTTGGAGAAGATGTATGTCATCCGGCGTGGGCTCGGCGGTTACAAGCCGCTCGAAGCGATGGAGTGGCTGTTGCGTTGCATGGATCGTTATCCGTCGAACGCTCAGATGCTGCTCGACATCAAGACGCAGGCTCTGGCCTGACCGGTCGGGTGCGAAACGGTGATCCCGTGAGAGAAATTCTGGTTGCCTTGACCAGGATATTTGAGTATCTCGAAAGGCATGAGTGATATCGTCCGTGTAACCCGCCACAGCCTTGGAAGCCGCGGCAAGAACTCCATCGGCGGAGCGGTTTTTGGAGTGCTCCTCGTGGCGGTGGCGGTTTTCCTGCTTTTCTACAACGAGGGCCGCTCCGTCAAACGCTACAAAGATCTCAAAGAGGGTGCCGGAGCAGTTGTCACCGTCACTTCGGAAGCGGTCGATCCAGCGACCGAGGGCAAACTGATCCACTTCACCGGCGATGCCAAAACCGTCGGTCCATTGGTGGACGCGACCTTCGGAATCTCGGTTGACGCCATTCGTTTGGAGCGGACGGCGGAGATGTATCAGTGGGTCGAAGAAGTTCGCACTGAGGAAACGAAAAACGTCGGAGGCAGCACCGATGTAAAAAAAACCTACTCTTACTCCAACGAATGGCGGGAGGGCGTGGTTGACTCAAGTCGCTTCGAAGCGCCTCAGAATCACCAGAATCCAATTTCCATGCCTCACACTTCAGGCGCGCAAAATGCGACCGGAGTGACTGTCGGGGCCTTCCAGCTGCCCGCGTTTCTGATCGATAAGATTCGCGGTTCAGAGCCGTTCCCTATCGAGAGTCTGGATCGTGCCAATCGGGAGGTTCAGCTGGCCAAGCTTTCCCAGGGGGGGCTTTATTTTGGCAGCGATCCCAATAACCCGGATGTGGGTGATATTCGAATTCGTTTCGAGGTTGTCCGACCCGGCCCGGTCAGTGTGGTCGCCCAACAGAAAGGCAATACTCTCGTGAGCTATCAGGCCAAAACGGGCGGAACCGTCGATCTGCTCTCTCGGGGGGAGCAAACCGCCGAAGAAATGTTCCGGGCGGCGCAAGATGCGAATAAATCCCTCACATGGGCGCTCCGGGTTCTGGGGTTTGTTTTGTTGGGAATCGCCTTCTCGATGATCTTCCGGCCTTTGGTGGTGTTCGCCGATGTTTTGCCCTTTCTGGGGCGCATTGTGGGTGCCGGGACGACCTTCATTTCATTCCTGCTCGCAGGAGTAGTCTGGGCACTAACCGTTTCAGTGGCGTGGATTTTCTATCGTCCTTTGCTGGGGGTTGCCATTTTTGTCCTCGCAGTGGCGCTTTTGGTTCTGCTGATCCGCAAAGTAAATTCCGTGAAGGCACGCCAAGCGGTCGCGGCGAACCCAAACATTCCAAACCCAAGCACCCCTCCCCCGCTCAGCTGATCAAGGCGGCGAGTCCGATACCATGAGCGACTCCCCCTTTCCCTTGGTTCCCGGCGAGAACCCGCCGAGTTCGGGCGAACTTGCCATTGCGTTGCGGAATCGAGCCCGGACGTCCAAGAAGATCTCCTGGCTGCTTGATGAGTGCATCAAGGTGCCCGGCACTTCGATCCGCTTCGGGCTGGACCCAATCATCGGACTGCTCCCTTACGGCGGAGAAACGGTGGCCAGCCTGATCGGATTGGTAATCCTTGGCGACGCCCGCAAAAAAGGCCTACCTATCAAATCCATCGCTCGCATGGGGGGGAATATGCTGGTGAACGCCGGTGTGGGCACCATTCCAATCCTGGGCGATCTTTTTTCCGTCTGGTTTAAGTCAAACTCACGTAACTATCAGATGATCAACGCTTTCCTAGATAGTGAGGATGGCACCGAAGAGCCGGGAGGTTGGTGGCCGACGATCCTGGTGGGATCGATCTTTGGTGTCGTGATCGTTTTGAACATCGTCGCGTGGGTGATCTACGCCTCGATCTTCTTCTGGGTGCTCGAAGCTCTGAAAAACGTTTGAGGAAAGCGCTTGAAAAAAGGGGGCAACTCCGGGTTGATGCGGCCATGGAGAAGCGGCGTCCCGCCGCTTGCTGTGAAGAGCCCAGCGGCGAGACGCCGCTGCTACTTTCCAAAAATCGCCACCGGCTTACCGCTCTGAGCTGACTGATACACCGCATCAATAATCTGCATGAGCTGGAGGCCTTGCTCGGCATTGTTGAGCGGCGCGGCTTTGCCTTCGATCGCTTCGACGAAATTCGCAGCTGAGGCGATTCGCCCCATGTCTTCGCATGGCTCGGTGGTGATGGTTTGGTTCACGGAAGCACCGGACTCTTGCACGTAGAGCTCGCAACTGTCGATGGCGGTGTCATCAAGTCCATCTTTGCCGAAAAGGCGCTTGACTTTGCCACCCGCTTTGGACCCCTGGAAAACGACGGAAACTTCCTCGCGCTTGACCATCTCGGCCCAGGACATCTGGAAGCTGAGGACCTGGCCCGTCTCGAAGCTCACGAAACCATGGGCGGCGGCTTCTACGTCATTGACTCCTCCTTCCCGATCCGGGATGCCCCAAGGACCTTTGAAGTTCTTGTCGGTGATGAAGTCGTCGAAGGTCTGCCCCATCACATGGGCGGGCTTGGGATAACCCATGAAATACATCGCCAAATCGAGCATGTGGAGCAGGTCGATCACCGGGCCGCCTCCAGAGAGTGCCTGGGTGGTGAACCAGCCACCGAATCCGGGGATGCCGGTGCGACGGATCCATTTGGCTTGGGCGGAATTGATGTGTCCTACTTTGCCCTCCTCGATGAGTTTTTTCATCGCCACAGACTCGGGCCGGGCGCGGTTGTTGAAGTTGAACATCAGCAGCTTGCCCGCCTTGTCTCGGGCGGTGATCATCTCAGCGACCTGGCCGGCATTGATGGCCGGGGGCTTTTCGCAGAACACGTGTTTGCCGGCCTCAAGCGCTTGGATGGCTAGCGGAGCATGGAACTTGTTCGGCACGATAATGGACACCGCATCGATGTCGGAGGCGAGCATCTCGGCGACATCGCCGAAGACCTGCGGAATCTCATTTGACGCCGCTGACTTGGTGGCGGCCTCGACATTCACGTCAGCCATGGCCACGACCTCAGCGCCCGCCTGACGGAACCCGGCGATGTGGTATTGGGCCATGCCCCCTGCTCCGATCACTCCAATTTTGATGGCCATGTGTGTGTTTCGAGAAAGATAATCAAATTCGCAAGCGAGAAGCTAGTTGCCCCCGGCTGGAATGGGAGCGGGCGCAGGAGTGGTTGCCGGAGCAGCAGGAGTGGCGGCGGGCGGTGCGGGAGCGGTCACTTGAACTTGCATTCCTTTGGATTTTGCCAGCTTGATGGTTTCTGCGGTGATGTCCACTTCGGGCGCGGATGCGAAAATGGGGGGAGTGACTTTCATGAGCACCACGTCGAAGCCCTTCCCTTTGGCCACCTCAAGCGCGATCGGCTCAAGCTTGATCCGGAAATCGTTGATGAGCCGGATGCGCTCTAGTCCGAGATTTTGCTCGGCTTGGGCCTTGAGCCGATTGAATTCCGCGTTGAGCTGCTGATTTGTGGCGAGCACTTCCTGCTTCTTCTCGTCGGTTGGATTTTCTCCGGCGGCTTGCTCGACCCCGTTCATTTGTGCTTGAAGCGTGGATTGGGCCTTTTGCAATTCCGTGTTGAGAGACTCCTGCATCGATAGGAGGGTCACTCGAACTTGCTCCTCCACACCCAAATCCTTGGCAACACCATCAATGTCAAGAATGGCGACGCCTCCTTTTTGCGCGAAGGCGGATGAGCCGAGGGTTAAACTGGCGAGAATCAAAAGCACAACAGATTTCATATTTGAGGAGAGTTTTTCGTAGGGCGCAGAGGTTAGGCCAAAACCCTGCCATGTGTCCAGAAGTTTTCCGGCCGGCTTGAAGGCTATTTCATACAAACTTCGTGACAAACTTTGACTATTCGTCACAATCGGAGCGTCTCCCGGAGAGTGTCACGAGATGGAGAAACCCGACTCCCGAATTGGCCACGCTCTCACCGCAGCACCATGGAAGCACCTCAAACGAATCGATGCGCCTCTTGCTGCGTGCTGGGAACTTTCAAACGGGAGACTGTCACCAAAGCAGCTCTCGCTTGCCTCAAAAAGCTCGAAGGTGATCCTGATCTGGTGATTGCTTTTGTTAGTTCAGACTTTCAAAACAACCTGCCCGAATTTCTCGAAATCCTCCAAATCGACGGGCACGCCCGCCGCATCGTCGGAGGCACCGGGGCAGGGCTGCTCGGGGTCAAACGCGAGGCTTCCAACTACTCGGGGTTTTCGCTTTTCTGCATGCGCTTTCCGCGAACGAACATTGACTGTTTCGTTGGAACTGAACGAGATTTTTTCCGGGAGATCGTCACCAAGGAGGACCCGGACGCTTGTTTCGTTTTGGGGCATCCCTTGAGAAAGGAACGCCTGGAGCAACTTATCGATGGTCTGAATACCTACGCTCCGGGAGTCGTCACGGCGGGCGGATGGGTCACGGGTGGCCCTGGTGGCGACGACGTGTTTTTCTTCACGGAAGCCGGGCTGTGCGACAGTGAGCTACTGGCGGTGCGCTTGCGCGGCGGGGTGCGGATTGTTTCCTTGCTCAGCCAAGGCTGCCGCCCCATCGGAGAGCCGCTCGTCATCACGGAAGCCGACCACGACCGACTCATCAGGATCGCTGGAGAGAAGCCTTTCGATGTGCTCCAAGGACTTTACGCCGCGCTCGAACAGGATCTCAAGCTGGACAAAGACTACAGTATTTGTGCTGGAGTGGCCGCTACGGAGATCGTCGATGAGTTTCGCTCCGGGCACTTCGTCGTGGAGCAAATCATCGGGGGGAATCTTGATCGGGGGCAACTTAAGCTCAGTGCTCCCGTTCGCCCTGGACAGACAATGCAGTTCCAAATTTCCGATCCGCAAGCGGCCGCAGCGGATCTCGCGGCAAAACTCCGGACGCTCCGGGATGAACTCGGGACACCGATCGGAGTGCTGCTCTGCCGCGACCGCCATCGCGGCAGCCGCAACAAGGCACCAATCGAAGGAATCCTCGGGGACGCCGCCATTTTCGAGGAAATGTTTGGCAAGGTTCCCATGAGCGGTCTCCTCACCTTTGCTGAGATCGGGCCGACCTGCGGAGCGACCTTTCATCATGTGCGAGCTCTGAGTGGTCTGCTCTTCTACGACCCGGTGGAAACCGTCGAGGCGGACTCTTAATTCTCCCGCAGAGCGTTAAGTGCCACCTTCAGCTGAAAGGGAGTCAAATCTGGAAAATGTTCCCGCAAGCGGGCCGCTATACCGGTGACTTGGGGGCAAGCGTAGCTGGTGCCGGTGAACTGCTGCCAGCCTCCCGACGGAGTCGGAGCATCGACATAGACTCCGCAGGCATCGACCTCGGTGACGAGGCCACGATGAAACCGAAAGCTCAGATGGTTCTGGAAAAAATCCATGTCCACACCGACGACCGACGCGAGACCGGCGGGATATCCGACCTTGTTGCGCTTGTTGTCTTTGGCGGCGACCCAAAGCATACCCTGGTAGTAGGCCCGGTCCGCGAGCCGGGAGAGGGCTTCGTAACTTGATTCGGTGCCAAGGCTTAGATTGAGGATGTCCCAACCTTGCGCAACCGAAAACTCGAGTGCGGCGAGGAGCTTGGCCGAGGTGGAGCTATGAGAAGGGCCAATCACTCGGACACTGTAGAGCTCGGCATCGGGGGCGTGCTGGTGGATAATATAAGCGCAGGCGGTTCCGTGCTCGACCACGTCACGTCCGGTGTCGAGCGGCACCACGCGAGAGCGACCGCCAGGGGCTTCAACGACCTCGTAATTGCCCATGACACGCCCATGCAACTCTGGAAGTGAGGACTCTATACCGGAATCAAGAATCCCGATCTTCACTCCTTTTCCCGTTCCTGTCAGCAGGCACTCGCGCAACCGCTCGACGTCGATCAAATCATCAAAAGTCATATTCGTTCGACTCCCTTCCATCTCCCCCATCGCCGTAGTGCGACGCCACCAACTCGGAAATTTTCAACATCAAACTCTGCTGTCGCACCGGCAATCCACTGATCGTATCGGCAACTTGGGCTGGAATCCAGCGGGATGAATCATAGTCCTCTGCTACATCGCTGCAATCGGTCAAGCCGAGGGCATCGGAGTGGTCCGCGAGCTCCCGCCGAGTCATTGCGGTGCCTGCTTCAATCTGTCGGTAAAGCTTCATCGCGGTCGAGTAAATTTCTCCATAGGCCTGCGCATCAAGGAGATCTTGGGCGGAAAACGGCACATCGGCTTTGTCCCCTATTCGATTTACGAAGGTCGCAACGCCATAGACGCGATCATCATCGACGATGGGGACTGCGAGAAGGAATTCAGTCTGAGTCTTAGCTACCTCATCGACAGTGGTCGAACCGAGACTGTCTGGTTTGATTTTGGCTAGTGCCTGACGAGTCAGATAGACGAACCCACTCACTGAACTGTCGCAAGCGACGGTGAGCTTCGATCCGTCGAGGGCGGGATTGATGGAAACGAAAAACTCCAGTTCGTTGCGCCCTTCGCGCGGAATCAGGATCGACCCCTCCGCCGCAGAGAGTGCCGCGCAGGTCTCGCGCACCAGTTGGCGCAGCATATCTACCGCATCCGCGAGAAGGCCATCGCTGTGCCGGCGTATCTGATCGAGGGCGGTGGCGAAATCCGACATGCCCCGAGTAGATCACAACTTGTCCTCCGATGCACCTGAAAAGAATTCGAGGATCAGAAACTCTCACTACCCCTGCTGGAGTTGATCAGCCCACGCGGACCATTCTCGATCCTTATATTCGGCGGCAATTTCCTGATCTTCTTTCTGGAAAATCTCCCAAGATTCATGGAAGTAGTGCATGCAATCACGATCGCATTGGCTCAAGCGCCCGACCCAGGCGGGATCGGTCAAGCCGACTCGGGCGCAAGCGGTCGTGGGGTTTTTTTGGAACTCAGACCGGAAATCGGCATCGGTGATGCGTGCCATCATGGCCCGCTGGAACCCCCGCAGTTGGGAAAATTCGATTGCGTCGGGAGTGTGAGCGATTTCAGGTTTTGTCGAAAGGTCGGATTCCCGAACGGGCGGAGTGCTCGGCTTGTGTCGATAAAAAATCTCCCGGGCGCGACGGATGTCATGCATCACAGAATCGAAGGGGTCCAGCTTGCTGTCGCGCTCCAGGATGACGATCCGAGCATTGGTGGCACGCTTAACGGCTTCCTCGAAGATAGGCCAGACCGGTTCCATGACCGGCGAAGAATGGCTGTCCTCCCATTTTCCGTTGGGGAGTTGGTGCCCTCCGGCGAGATGCATCTGGGAGACTCGCTCCATGGGGAGGCGGTCAAAGAACTCCATCGGGTCGTAACCGTGGTTGTGGGAATTGTTGAAGACGTTGGTGACATCGAGCAGCAGAGTGCAATCGGTCTCCTCGGTGAGGCGGCGCAGGAAGTCGGCTTCGCTCAACGAACTCTGCGGAATGGGGAAATGGTAGGTCACATTCTCCAACGCAAAGGGACGACCCACCGCACGACGGACCGCGTAGTAGTTCTGCTTGAGCCACTGAATGGAAACTTCCTCGAAGGGCATCGCCAGGAACATCGTGAGATCGTGTCCATCGACGCTGTGAAACGCGAGATGCTCGCTGAAAATATTCAGGCCGTGTTCCTCGATGAAACGCCGGGTGTCTCCCAGATAGGTCTGGTTCGGCTCGGCAACCGTTCCGATGGAGAGGCGCAATCCGTGAGCTACGCAAGGAAACGTAGCGAGCGCATCACGGAGGAGTTGCTCGTTGGGATCGCTAAACATCCGACGCTCGCGAACGATGTAGTCCTCGGTGGAGATCTCCAGCAAATCAATTTCGTCTCGATGACGAATAACCTCGTGGTGAACGGGAAATCGGTAGGCTAAACCAACGCCGTAGGGGTCGTGATGGTGGGACATGAGCGGAAGAAGATTTTTAGCCATGAGCCGTTTAGCGATTTAGCTTGGGAAGAAAGGAGCGCGGTTGCCCCGCCCGTTTCGCCGGAAGGTGGAGTCAATAGGGTGCGGTCACTGACCTAACAGGGTATCGCATAGGAGATTCGCACTTAGATAGAGTAGCTGTGAGATCTTCGCGAAAAGAAGGGCGACTGCTCTCGCAGTCGCCCGAACTTTGCGTGTGTGGTGGACTCCCGCGCCCCTTGCGGGACTGGGCTCCGGCTACGATTAGTAGCAGGAGTTCCGCCAGCAGTTGCGCTGCCAGCAGTTGTTGAAGTAGTTGCGACGCCAGCAATAGTCGTGCGCTTCCACATCACCTTCACCTTCAGGCGCTCCGCCCTCGGGACCACTCATATATCCGCTTTCTGCACCGGAGGTGTAGATTTGGATTACGACTTGGCCACCGCTGCCGGGGACCACCATTTGAGGACCAGGTCCGACGGGGCCCTGTGCGGGGCCGACGCCGGCTGCTCCGAGACGTTCTTTGATTTGGTCAGCTGGGATCAGCTTATCGCTAAGCTGATCGTCTGCAACATCATAGAACTTTCCATCACTGCTTCTGAGGATAGCCATAATATTATCTTGGTTTTTGGTTTGGTTTGGTTTCGTTGGTTTATTGACTCACAAGAGGTGGGCAAACAAGGTCCAACAAATTGGTTTTGGTCAGCGAGGCCCGGGGCCACTCTTTTCAAAAATGGGGGAAACTCCGTCGGTGATGCCGAGTCGGTTCTCGAGATCAGCGAGCACAATCTGGATCGGCATCTGCACCGTGGAGAGGCATTGCTTGGTCTGGGCCGAATCGAAGGTGCCGTTTTCGTAGTATTTGTTCGAAGGCGAGGCCCCGCCGCAGTATTTGTAGTATTCGCAGGTGGCGGCACACTTTTTGTTGCCCGCCTCGATGTCGGAGAGAACGCTCCTGAAAGACTCGTTGGAAGTCGCGTCGAAGATGCTGCCGCTGACGAGATTTCCGAAATTGAAGGATCCGTATTTCTCGGTTGGCTGGCCGAGCAACTCGGGGGAGAAGCTGGAGAAATTGCCGAAGCAATCGACGTTGATCATGCCAAATGGATCGGTCTCAAGATTGTAGTAATCGCCCTTCGGACTATGGCACCAGCCCGGCTCGACGATGTTCCGTTCAGCGTTGTCGAACTCACGAACGCGGATGGGGAATCCATCGGCTTTGTTGCGTAGATAGAATCGCTCCAGGAAGGTGCGAATGCGGTCCGTGCCATCGAGCTTCTCCAACGACGAGTGGACGTTGGCACCCTCGACTTCTTCGATATTGAACCCGATACCGGTGATGTCGTGTTCCCGGTAAAAATCGTAAATTTCATCTGGATGATCCACCGAGATGTCGGAGATTACGGAAACGACGCCGAAATTCACATTGTTGCGCTGAAGCGTCTTGAGTCCCTTGATCGCTTTATCGAAGCTCCCCTCTCCTTTGCGGGTTTTGCGGTGGTGGTCGTGGATGGCCTGCGGTCCGTCGAGGCTGATACCGACTTCCACTTTGTGACGCAGAATGAACTCGCACCAATCGTCGTTGAGCAGGGTGCCGTTCGTTTGGACCGAGTGGACGATGGAGTCCTTGGCCTTGGGGTGGCGGTTGATGATTTCAAAAGCGATCTCATACCAGCTCCGCGGCACTGCGAGCGGCTCGCCGGCGTGCCACAGCAGGGTAAAGCGGGAGTCCGCCAAGCCGCTCTCCCAGACCTTGTCCATGACCTTTTCAAGGACGGCGTGGTCCATCCGGCGGGTGTCGGTACGATTCGGCAGGTAGCAATAATCACAATTGATGTTGCAGAAAGGACTGGGTTGGATCACCAGCAATCCCATGGCAAGGCGCTCGGATTTGAGTGGAAGCATCGGCCGATTCCCCGGAAGAGGGCCTACCGCAGTGTTTGCGTGACTTGGGACAGGCGTGGTGGCAAGCAGGGCCGGGGCGAGTGGAGCGATGGTCGTGGACATGTTACAAGAGTGACGATGGATGGTGGCGGCTTATGCGAAAGATTTGCGAAGAAATTATTTGGCTGATTCCGAGGCGGGCAAGTGGATCTGGATGCTGCGCGGCTCGGCGGTGCCCTGACGGCGGCGTGAGGCAATGCGCTCGCGCACAAGATCGATGCGCTTTTGGAGCGGCTGACGGACCCGAATTTGTTGGCGGACGGCACGGAAACGATCTTCGAGATTCATGAGGATAAGGTTAGGGAAAAGCAGGCCGCTTGGGAAAGAAAAAATGAGGAAATGAACGTCAAAAGGTCGTTGCACGATTTCTCTTGTGCGAAAGGCTCGGATAGACCACCCTCGCACCTGTGAGGGACGATCCGCGTGGGGCCTTCATTCGTATTTTTTCCCAACCGGAGATATTTTGTGAATCCGCCCCCCTCCAGCACTCCTCAAGACCCCGTCTCAGAAGCCCTTGCTCCCCGACCGGAGGGTCCCCGACCGGAGGGTCCCCGACCGGAGGGTCCCCGACCGGAGGGTCCCGTAGTTGCTGGTCCCGTAAGTGACGGACCCGGACCAGGCGGACCGGAATTTGGGCCCGGTTCAGACGAGCCTAATCCTCTTGAGATGCGGAGCTACTGCTTCAAACTGATCCGCGAAGTGACCGGGCGGCTCGGTTGGAAATACCGACTCTGGATCCCTGCTGCGGTGATCCTCTCCAGCATCCACCTGCTGCCCCCGCGTTTTCTCCAGTATTTCACCGAGGGCACCCAGACACTCACCACCACCGCTGCACCGGATTTTTTGAAGATGCTGGTCATCTTCGGTATAGCCGTCGGTCTTTGCCAATGGGTCGCCCTCGTGCTCGACGGCATCCTCGGCGAATGGCTCCGACTCACCGTTGGAATCGGGCTGAAAAAGGACGCCGTGCACAGCCTGAGTCGCACCCGGATCGACGCGCTCGATTCCGCCCAGCGCGGCGATTGGATGACCAGGATGACGGGCGACCTCTACAACGCCGAGGAGTTCCTGACCAGGTCCCTCCCCCAGCAAGTCACCAATGCCACCATGGTGGTCGGCTCTGCCGTGCTCTTCTTTCTGTATAGCGGGGCCATCGCTTTCATCCCGCTCGTCGCAGTGGTGTTCCTTGGTTGGTTCAATATCGTCGTGCAGCGCCGCATGGGGCCCACCCTCGGGGCCGCTCGGCAGATGGAAGGACGCCTGTTCCAATCCATGATCGAGACCTTCGAAGGGCTGCGCACCATCCGCAGCTATGGCGGAGAGACATTCACTTACGAGCGGATCGACGGTCAGCTCAAAAATCTATTTACCGCTGGAATGAGCATCACCAAGTCCATGGCTCTGCTCATGGGCGTGACCGAGTTTGTCAGCCAAGTGGTGGTGACCGGCATCCTCACCATCATCGCTTATCAGGTGCGAGGTGCGGCCCTTACGGCGGGGGATGCGCTGATCTATCCGTTTTACATCAACCTCTTCCTCGGAGCGGCCAAGTCCCTGCTCGGCTCGGCGTATGACTGGAACCGCTTCTTCATCGAAGGCGGGCGGCTTGCCTCGCTACTCTACGACGACAGCAAAAAAGAAGGCGATCGGACAGCGATCTTTGGAAACTTTGAGACGCGCGTGCCCGAGGTGGCGGCTCTCCATGCCACGGGGGTGAGCATCGCCTACGGGGACGCGCCGCCCGTCATTCACGACTTTCAATTCCATCTCGAACGCGGGGAGATCGTCGCCATCATGGGACCGTCCGGCTGCGGCAAATCGACGTTCGTGGAATGCTTCGCCGGACTGCGTCGCCCGCAAGCAGGAGAGTTCACCGCGACCTTGCGAGATGGCTCACGACAGACCTTTCCCCAGGCCCCCATTTTCCTATCCGCCTTCGTCGAGCAGCAGCCTTATCTCTTCGTCGGAACCATCCGGGAAAACATCGCCCTTGGACTTGCCGAAGCCACCGACGATCGAATCAACGTGGCCCTCGCGGAAGTCGGTCTCGCCGAGATCGTCCGTCGCCGCGGGGGGCTCGACGAGGTGCTCTCCGACCGAGGACGCAACTTAAGCGTCGGTCAGCAATACCGCCTCGCCCTCTGCCGCGCCCTCGTCTGCGGTCGCCCCTTCCTTTTCATGGACGAGCCTTTCGCGGCCCTTGATCCCGAGTCGGTCGAACTCGTGATCAAAGCCATGCACGAAGAAAAGGCGCGGGGCACTGGAATTTTGCTGATCACCCACTTGCTGCCCGAGTCCCTCGCACCGGATCGGGTGGTGACGATGGGAGTGCTTTGAACCGTGAAGGGGCGCAGAGTCCTATCCTTCACTTTCCAATACTATAGAGCGTCGTATCCGAGCGCAATAGGATCCGATCTCCCAGCGGCACCAGCGAGGAGCGGAACGTTTGCTCTCCCGTGTCGGAACCGATGCTGTTTCGCGCTACGATCTCAAGTGTTTTTCCAGGGCGAACCACGATAACATCGCCCCCGTGCACCACCGGGAAATAGACCAAGCCATTCGCTTCCAGTGGAGCTCCCGCGATCTCAATACCATCGCCGAGGCGCTCGGTATAGTGAACCGTGCCATCCTTCGCATCGTAGCAGGTCGCCACTCCGCTCATGCTGGAGACGAACAAATACTCACCCACCACGACCGGCGAAGGCAGGTCACGGCCACCCTTGCGTGGGGCGTGCCACAGCCGATGGGTCTCAGTCACGTTCCCGCTTCCGCCTGGTTTCACAGCGTAAAGATCGCCCGGTTTGCCATTGACGACCAGCAAGGTCCCGCCGACAAATTCGGGGATCGGCTCACCGCGCCCCGTGAAAGCCTCGCAAAACCACTTCTCTGCTCCGGTCTGGGGATCGTAGCCCTGCACCCCGAATTCGCCATTCAAAACGAGTTCGGACTGGCCGTCGAATTCGATCAGCGTAGGGGTGCTCCAACCTCCATTGGGCGTGTCCTTCCGCGGAGTCTCCCATGCGATGTTTCCCGTGGCCAAATCCACCGCCACGAGCCGTGAGGGTCCCACCGCATCACAATTCTGGATCACCCGATCTCCAAGGATGATAGGCGAAGCGGCCACTCCCCAATCTCCGGGAAAAACCCCCAGATCGAGCGACCACTCCAACTCCCCGTCAAGCGTAAAGCTGTGCAGCCCTCCTGGGCCGAAAAAGGCGACGACGTGGCGTCCGTCCGTCGCGCAAGTGGGAGTGGCCCAGGTATTCATCTTGTGAATGTTCTCCGGGGCAGAACAGGGCACGGATTTCTCCCACAGGATCGCGCCATCGTTGGCCGAAAGGCAGACGACGTTGCGCTGTCTGCCATCCTCCGAGGCGCTTGTCAGGAAAATGCGATCCTCCCAGAGCACGGGGGCGGATTGGCCGTGGCCCGGCAGGGACGCTTTCCACACGATCTTGGAGGCGTCCCAGGTCACCGGTAGTTCCGTGCTCGTGGAGTGCCCTCGCCCCGAGGGGCCGCGGAACTGAGGCCACGGCTCTGCGGCGAAGGCAGCGCCGAGCACAAGGGAGAACAGGAGAAAAAACACGGGAGTTTTCATGGATTCAAGGAGGCCTTGGCTTTGTCAGGTTTGGTGAACACGATAAAATGTTGCAAGGGCAAAAAATCCCGGACCTCGACGAACTCAAGTCCGACCGCTTCCATTTCCCGGCGGATCTGTTGCACGGTCATCTTGTGAAGCGGCTTGATCGGCACCGTCGGGTCTTCGCCGCGATACTCTAGCAAGACCACCCGACCACCGGGATCGAGGCCCTTGACGATGGATGTCATCATTTCCCAAGGATGCGAGAACTCGTGGTAGGCATCGACCATCAGGACGAGATCGACGCTCTCTTCGGGCAGTTTGGTATCCTCAATGGTTCCCAGCAAAGTCTCGACATTCGCAATCTGACGCAGCTTCTTTTGCCCTTCGACGAAGTCCAGCATCTCCTGCTGCACGTCCACCGCGATCACTTTGCCCTCCGGCACGAGCGGCGCGAGCAGAAACGAAAAATACCCGGAACCGGCCCCGATGTCGGCAATCACGTCAGTCGGTTTGAGTCCCATTTGATCGGTCACCAGGGAAGGTTTCTCCTCCCCTTCGCGATCCCGCCGCTCCAGCCAGCCGATCGCGTGGACGCCGACCACCTGGGAAATCTCGCGCCCCATATACACTTTGCCCGTGCCGTCGCGGGTCGCTTCTTTGGCAGTGTAGCGAGGGATCTCCTCCGCGATGAGAAAGCTCCCACTTATCAAGGCCAAGCCCAGCCATCCCAAAAATCGTTTCATCAAGCGATCCTAGCCTGCCGCACGGCTCCCGCCAAGATCGAAAATCACCCATCCGCGATCAGGGAAATGTCTTGTCACATGACCTTTGAAAAGCCGATTGCTCCCCACGCGTGGTCCTGTTATCCTGCGCCCGTTCATGGCAGAGAAAAAATCGAAAGGTCAACACGCGATCTACCGCAGCGCCGGCATGGCTGCGGCGGGCATGGGGGCCGCCGCAGATCGGGTTTCGCCTCCGCTTCCTCAAGTTGAAGCTCCCGCGATTGCTCCCGCGCCCGACCTTGCTCCGCTCGCTCACGTCGCAGCTCCGCCGACTCCCCCTGCCTCTCCCCTGCCCTCTCAGCTTCCCGCCAAACTCTCCCGCACCTCGGCGCTGCGTGCAGTCGTGATGGGTCACACCGATGCGGGGAAATTCGGCCATCACCTCGACGAGATTTTTCTGGAGCTCGCCGGGGTTACGCTCGCAGCGATTTCCGACGGCAACTCCGAGACCCTCGCCGAATCCCAAAGGCGTTCCGGTGCGGGGCGCGGCTTCGTGGACTTCCGTGAGATGTTGCATGAGATCCAGCCTGAGATTGCGGTAGTGGCGCCACGTTGGACGAACCAACGTTACGACATGGTCAAGGCCGCCCTTGAGTCAGGCGCTCACGTCTATTGCGAGCGCCCCATCGCCCGCTCGCTGAAGGAAGCTGACGAATTGGTCGCTTTGGCCCAGGAGAAGAATCTGAAAGTCGGCGTCGCCCACCAGATGCGCAACGACCCGCATGTGAAAGCATTCCACCGCGCCCGCCCCGACCTCATCGGCGATCTTTTGGAAATGCACGTTTATGGCAAGATGGATCACCGGGCCGGCGGCGAGGATCTGCTCGTGCTCGGAACCCACCTCTTTGACTTGGTCGGCTGGTTCGCGGGAGAGCCGAATTTTTGCACCGCTCAGATCACACGCAACGGACTGCCGGCGATCATCGACGATGCTCACGAATCCGCTGTGGAAAATCTCGGTCCCTTGTTGGGCGACACCATCCATGCGGAGTTCAGCATGGCGAGCGGGATCTACGTCCGCTATGTTTCCGATGCCCGCCTTCACGAGACAGTCGGTCCGTGGGGGATCGAATTCGTCGGCGCGCGAGGTCGAGCCCGTCTTTTCGCGGAAATGCCTCCCACCATGTCCCTATTGACGGAGAGTCATCCTTCCTCCGCTGAATGCATCGAGCGTTGGTCGAGTTGGCCCAAAACCGATCACCCCTACCATGCCCCCGTCGCCGGTCTGACCGGTTTGGCTGCTTCGAATCGCCACGGCGTCTTGGACTGGCTTGAGTCCATCGCCGAGAACCGCGAACCTCATGCTTCCGGTCTCGGTGCCCTCAAGTCCCTTGAGATGATTCACGGCATCTGGCAAGCGGGCCTCACGATGAAGCGCGCCTACTTCCCTCTCGTGAACCGCCTTCACCCGCTCGCGGATCAGCTTACTTGAAGCGGGATGCATTCGAGCTGTCTAGCGGTTATACTTCTCCGCGTGAAGTTTTCGGAATGTTACAGTGGAAGCGGCGTCGCGCCGCTTTTCCGTTCGACAAGCGGCGGGACGCCGCTTCTACCTTCCAATGAACTCCGAAAAGGCGATGCATGGAAGTATAGCTTTTTAGGTGCTTGCATCCTCTCCGCAAATCTTTAGCGAATCAGCCAACAGCTATCAGCTATCAGCTAACAGCGAATAGCTTCTTCCCATGCCCTCCCGCAAGCCCGCCCTCATCTTCGTATTCATCACCCTTTTCCTCGACATCCTGGGCATCGGATTGGTCGTGCCGGTTTTGCCGAAATTGATCGAGCAGATGGCTTCGGGAGGGACGCACTCAGCCTCTTATGTCTATGGATGGCTGGTCGGACTGTATTCGCTGATGCTGTTTCTCTTCGCTCCGATCATCGGCAGCTTGTCGGATCGTTTCGGGAGGCGACCGGTCATCCTGCTCTCCTTGCTGGGATCGGGGCTCGATTATTTCCTGCTGATGTGGGCACCGACTTTGCCCTGGTTTTTCGTGGGGCGGATCCTCTCGGGCATCAGTGGAGCGAACTACTCTGCGGCGGCGGCCTACATCGCAGATATCAGCCCACCGGAAAAACGCTCGGCCAATTTCGGATTGATCGGCGCAGCTTTCGGTCTCGGATTTATTTTCGGCCCGGCCATCGGTGGTTGGTTGGGGGAGCATGGTCTGCGGGTGCCCTTTGCCTTCGCGGGTGGACTGACTTTGCTGAATTTCCTCTATGGGCTTTTTATTCTACCCGAGTCGATCAAGCCGGAAAATCGCCGCGCTTTCAGTTGGAAAAAGGCGAATCCAGTCAGCGCCTTGCTCGCGTTGCGAAAGCAACGCCTGATCTTCGGCCTGTCGGCCAGTTACTTCATCAGCAGCCTCGCGCATCAGGTATATCCGAGCATCTGGGTGCTCTACACATCTTATCGTTATCAATGGGATACCCGCCAGACGGGGCTCTCCCTCGCGCTCGTCGGACTGACGGCTGCGCTGGTGCAGGGTGGGCTGACCCGGGTCATTATTCCCAAAATCGGCGAACGTCGCGCGGCGGTGCTGGGACTTGGCATCATGGCCCTCGCGCTGACTGGATACGGATTGGCCACCCAGCCTTGGATGGTTTATGCCCTGATCTGTTTCGGTTCCCTTTCCGGCATCGCCACGCCCGCCATGCAGGGGCTCATCTCGCGATCTTCCGGCGATGATGAACAAGGTGGCATCCAAGGCTCGCTCACCAGCTTGCAAAGTGTGGCCGGCTTCGTCGGTCCGCCGCTCACCACCGCGATCTTTGGATTCTTCATCGGACCGAAGGCCCCGGCGATCATCCCTGGTGCCTCCTTTTTCTTCAGCGCCATACTCGTGGTAATCGCAGCGGTGCTGGCAGCGGCTTCGTTCCGAAAATACCCCGCCGCAGCGCCCACGGAAGCCCCCGCCTGATTTACATGGTGAGACCATTCATCTCTTCGAAGATCGCCGCCACCTTCGGAGCGATCCGTGCCGAAGCCGCTTCATCCAGAAAGTTCGCACGCAGCCGTCGGCTCAGCACGTCATCCACGCTCAGGGCCATCTCTTCGCGGATCGCGCGGCGAACGTCTTCCTCCGTGTAGGGCAAAGCAGGATCGAGTCGTTCCCCTCGACCCGGCTCACGGACCTCACCACCCAACAGGGTCAGATCATGCGTGCAACAGGGTATGGTCGGCAGGCCGGCGACGGTGGCGGCGCGATCCACCCCATCTTCCGCCATCTGGCGATAGGTGGTCCATTTGCCTCCGGTCATAGTGACGAGCCCGGAATCGCTCACGAAAAGGTCGTGGCTGCGGGAAATGGAAGCAGTCCCGCCGCGGGCGGTTTTTGGTTTCACCAGCGGACGCAAGCCCGCGAAAGTGGCCCGCACGTCGGCACGGGTGGGGCGTTCGTGCAGATAAGGTCCGACATGAGCGAGCAGGTAATCGATCTCCTCCTCAAGCGGACGAGGATCGAGCGACGCACTCACCCCGGCGGTGTCGGTTGTGCCCAGCAACACCCGCCCCATCCAGGGAATCACGAAGAGCACCCGCCCATCGCTCGTCGCCGGGATCATCATGGCCGTCTCGCCCCCGAGGAAACGCGCGTCGAGCACGAGATGAATGCCCTGGCTCGGCTCGACAATGTCGGAAGCCGTCGGGTCGTCGAGGTGTCGGACTTGATCCGTAAAAACCCCCGTGGCATTGATGACCGCTTTGGCGGAAAGGCGGAGCGTGCCGCCGCCGACCAGATCCTCAGCCATGACGCCGGCGACCCTCCCGGCATTCTTTTCCAAAGCCGTGACCCGCACCCGATTGGCCACCACCGCGCCGCGCTCCACCGCGGTCTTCACAAGGGCTATGCAGAGCCGGGCATCGTCGAACTGAGCGTCGTAGTAAAGCGTGCCGCCGCGCAGCCCTCTGCGGCCGATATTCGGAATGGCCGTCGCCACAGCATCTCGCGAGAGATGGCCCGTTTTCCCAATGCCCGCCCGACCAGCCAAGGCATCATAAAGCGTCAGTCCGACTCCGTAGAAGGCCCGTTCATACCAGCGATAGGCCGGGACGACAAAGGCCAGCTCCGTGACCAAGCCCGGGGCATTGCGCAGCAAGCGCCCGCGCTCGCGGAGCGACTCCCGCACCAAGCCGACTTCCCCGCCGCGCAGGTAACGCACCCCACCGTGAATGAGCTTGGTACTTTTGGACGAAGTCCCGGCCGCGAAATCCGCTTGTTCCAACAAGGCCGTCCGGTAGCCCCGGGTCGCCGCATCGACCGCGATGCCGAGTCCCGTGGCCCCTCCGCCGACGATCACAAGGTCCCAAGCCTCGGAGGCATCCGCGAGACGGGCGATTTGGTCGGAACGGTTCACCGCATTCCTCTAACGCAGGGCATCGCCTGGGGCAATGAACAAAACGAGTGAAGATTCTGGCGCTTCGTAGATCCGGGTGGAGTTCAAAAGGTCACAGGAAAGGGATTTGGCAGGCCGCTTTCAGGGGTTAGGTCGCCTGCGATCCAGTAAGCGATGAGTTGGAAGTTTCTGA